>OLIX01000366.1_pt1 | contig 47930 bp, 49 predicted proteins | sample 1601331 | NCBI WGS metagenome assembly OLIX01 (sample SAMEA2452120, study PRJEB22498) | human gut metagenome | biome: human feces; feature: human gut; material: feces | place: Australia | collected 2012 | reverse complement strand
AGATAACTGTAAATGACTGTCGCCGCCACTCCCATCAAATCAAGGTCCACCGCAAAAGAAATGTTCCCGTTCACCACAAGGAAACTTCCCGATCCCGCCACAAACACGACCACGGCATGGATCAGTGTATACAGAGAGTTCATTCCCAGAAGACAAGGCGTTACAATCGTATTGTTGATCACAGACTGGAATACAATGGAGGCCCCTCCGATCGCAGCCGCCGTGACAAGCATTGCGATCAGCTTCGGAATCCTTATCTTCATCGCATAGCGGAAAAGCCGCTCATTTGCAAATGACACGTCGGTAAACAGGTATGCAGCGGCAGCCACAACCACAAGAAATACCAGCAATGCCAGCTTCCGTCTGTTTTTTCTATGCGCCGCACTGCCCATTGCCAATCCCTCCTTTCCCAAACCGGACTGCTTTTCTTCCGTTCTTCAGACGATACAATAGCAGGATCACGAACAGAACACTTCCTACTGTTCCGATGATCAGCTCAATCGGCAACTCGTACGGCATAATCACAACTCTCCCGATCATATCGCACACCAACACGAATAACGCTCCGAAAAGAGCCGTATCGATCAAAGTACCGCGGATCTTGTCTCCTTTGAACATCGCAACAATGTTCGGTACGATCAGTCCAATATAGGAAACAGAACCAACTACAACAATCACAGAGGCTGTGATCATCGCAGCGATCGTAATTCCCATAAACAGAATAAAATTATACGGAACACCGAGGTTTTTTGAAAAGTCCTTTCCCATTCCCACAATATTGAAGTGATTGGCAAACACGAAAGCAAGAATCACCAGCGGCACCGCCATATATACGATCTCATATCTGCCTCTGAGTACCATTGAGAAGTGTCCCACAAGCCATGTAGAAAGCGCCTGTGTCATCTCATACTTATATGCGATGAAATTTGTAATGCCTCCGATCACATTTCCAAACATAATTCCTACAAGCGGAACGAGTACCACATCTTTGAACTGAATGTGCTGGATAAACCATACAAAAATCCATGTTCCGAGTATCGCTGCCACAAATGCAAAAGCCGCTCTGCCCCACAGTGAGGAATTCGGCAGAAATACAAGCGCCAGCAGTATCCCAAGCTGGGCAGATGAAATTGTGGCTCCTGTGGATGGAGAGACAAATTTATTCATGCAGAGCTGCTGCATAATCAGTCCCGCCGTACTCAGACCGATTCCAGTACATAAAATTGCAAGCAGTCTCGGCACTCTCGAGATCAGAAACAATTTCACAGTCTCCGGATTTCCTGTCAAAAGCGCTCCGGGATCTGTGTCGATCACGCCGATAAAAAGTGATACGATCGATAAGATCACAAGCGCCACTGCCAGAATGATCGTTGATATATATTTTTTAATAACACCACCTCCAATTAGTTTTATTTTACATACATTAGTTTACACTAACTCATGGGTAAAAAAATATATTCATTTCTTATTCCGTGTCAACTATACACAGTTTTTCTTTTTCCTGCAATACCTTACTTTTTTGTAAGTCCCCACACTGTCTGATCTCATTCTTTCTGACATATTTTTCGGCAAAGCTGTGAGCAGCACGGACCATTTCTTTCACCTCCACGTATTCTTCCGCCAGATAGTAGCGGATAATGGACGGCTTCTGTTCCTGCTCAACTTCTCTGACCAGTATCTCTGCCTCTTCCAGTTCTCTTAAACTTGTATAAAGTACCTTCTCTGAAATGCCGGAAAGTGCTTTTTTTAATTCGGAAAAACGATTTTCTCCGTGTATGATATGCCATAAAATTCTCATCTTCCATTTTCCTCCCAGTATACGATGTGTAAAGATTAACGGACAGCTGCATGTACTTCTGATGTCTGGCATAAATATCCCCTTTCTAAATCTTTCTGCAAAATTACCTCTGCATTTTATAAGATTTCATCAGATTTTGCAAGCTGTCCACTTTATTTTTATTTCACTCTACTTTTTAAATTCCGTCTTCTTTTTCCCCTGAACCAGCTCGGATCCAATCGCACCTACAACGATAATGACCGCCCCGATCATCTGCAAAATAGTCAGGTGCTCATGGAACACAAGGAATCCAACCAATGTCCCTACAACAACTTCCAGTGCAGATAGAATACTCGTCGTTGTCGCCTCTACATACTGAGTAGATTTCACACATGCCACATTCGCCACCATTGTACAGAAAATTCCAATCCCAAATAAATCCCACAAAAGATTGGTCACCGGAGCCGCCGCAAAATGTTCTGCAACTGCACCAAAATCCATTCCAAACAACAGAGCCACTGCCGCTCCAAGAAATCCGTAGACAAGCAGTGTATCTCGGTCATAATCTTTCGCGAAAAACTTTGGAAGCAAGATCTGCAACGCGACACCGATTCCATTGACCACTCCCGCAAGAATACCGATCGCATCCAGTTTGATATTTCCTCCTCCGATCAGATTTGCCACGAGTATAGCGCCAATCAGACAGACAAAGATCGTAATAATCTTACTTTTCTCGAGTTTTTCCCCAAACATAAACCTTCCAAGGATTGCAACCCAGATTGGACTCATAAACATCAGTACTGTCGCAACTCCAACCGGAATTCTCGATACTGCCACACTATAGCTGACAAAGCTGATACTGTAGGCGACTGCCCCATACACGATGCAAATAATAATCCCTTTCAGATTGATTTTAAGCGCTGCCGGCTTTGTGATCAGAAGGAATACAAAATACGCCGCCCCCGCCAGAGCACATCGGAAGAAAGAAATCTCAATATTGGAAAACTGGTATTTCGAGAGATCTCTCACGAAAATCCCCATAATCCCCCACATAACTGCAGTGATCACTGCCAGTGCAATCCCTTTGCTGCGCTTATTCATGACTTGCCTCTCCTTCTCTTACGTTCTCTTTTTGCACTTCTTCTCTGCGATAAACTACTTCATTTTCTTTCAATGTCATAAGCACCTGGATATCCGCGAGTGCTTTCACATCTGTCTCCAGAGGATTCTTATCAAGCACGACAAAGTCCGCATATTTTCCAACAGCGATTGTTCCTTTTTCCTGCTCCTCGTGATACTGGTATGCCGCATAACTTGTGATCGCTTTGAGCGCATCAAGCACCGGGATTCTCTGATTTTCCCCAATCACCTGACCGGTTCTTGACACACGGTTCACTGCACAGGAAACTGTCCGCATCATATCTGGCGGAACTACCGGTGTATCCTGATGAAATGTAAACTTCATTCCATCCTCAAGCGCATCTTTTACCGGTGAAATCTGGCTTCCCCTCTGCGCTCCAAAATTTTTGATATGGATATCCCCCCAGTAGTAAGTATGCGCCACAAAAAAACTCGGAATCATCCCGATTGCTTTCATTCGTCCCAGCTGATCTTTTCTGACAAGCTGCGCATGTACCATCACTGCACGGTTGCTGTCTTTCTCTCCTCTTGCTTCTAATTCTTTCTCAAACTGCGAGATATATTGTTCTGCCGCCGCATCCCCGTTACAATGTGCGAGAAGCTGCTGCTTTTTATCCAAAGCGACTGCAATATACTCCCTTAATTTCTCATCGCTGTGGATCGGATATCCACAGTATGTGTCGTCTCCTTCGTAAGGCGTTGTCATCCACGCAGTTCTTCCCTGCGGAGAACCGTCAAGGAATACTTTAAAGCCGCCAATTTTGAAATGATCTTTATACCGTCCCGCATATTCCGGCTCCGTCTCCGGCAAATCTGCTGCAGTCATTACATCAGCATAGCCAACGACATCCAGCTTCAGAAGTCCTGCACCCGATGCATACTTTAACAGCTGAAACAACGGCTTTGCAACCATTCCATCCTGTACCGTTGTTACCCCGTAGCTTGCATACATCTTCTGCGCTTCCCCGATCAGTCGCATCAACTCCTCCATCGATGTCATCGGAAGCTTTTCCTGGAATGCCAGAAATGCTTTCTCTTCCATGTAACCATCCGGTTCTCTCGTTTCTGCGACTCTTCCGTAACGTCCACCCGGACAGTCCTCTGTCGCTTCCGTAATCCCCTGAGCCTCCAGTCCACGGCTGTTTGTCACACCCATATGAGAAGATGCATGGATTAAGAGAACTGGATTCTCACTGCTGATCTGATCTAACACTGTCTTATCCGGATGTCTTCCTTCTGCAAGAAAGTTCTGGTCATAATTGCATCCGATGATCCATGCATCCCCCGGCAGATTTCTCTTCTCTTTAAACGCTTTCATCAATTCTATGATCTCTCCGAAATCCTTACAAAGAGACAAATCACACTGTGTCATCGCATTGGCTGCACCGACAAAATGAGAATGTGCATCAATAAATCCCGGCATCAGCACCGCACCGTTCAGATCAATCATCTCATCTGCATCCTCCCGAAGCTTCAACACGTCCCCGGCTGTTCCGACCGCCTTGATCCGCCCATTCTCCACACACACTGCCTCTGCATACAGTGCGTCATCTTCCATGGTCAAAATCGTTCCATTTGTATAAAAACTCTTCATAAATTCTCCTCTTCTTTCATTCTATTTCAATATATTTTTTCTTCTTTCCTCTTCCGACAGCCGCAAGTGCGCCTGTTTCGTCCTGCTATGTTCCTCTCTCTAAATCGAACTCTATTATCTGTCAAATTTCATTCATCGTCAAGTGAAAAAAAACTAAACTTTTGAGGACAGATCCATCAAACGGAAGATCGATTCTGCTGTCTTTCTCAAATCCATTTTCGTTGTCGCTTTTAGTTCCTCAAATGACAATGCTCTTCTATTAATCCCAAACATTGCACTGACTCCCATCTCATACAACAGATCTGCATCTTCTGTGACTGCCCCCGCAAGTGCGATTACTGGAACCTGATATTTCTTTGCCCGTTTCGCTACCCCTGAAATTACTTTTCCATAGGAACTCTGTCCATCAATCTTTCCCTCCCCAGTAATTACCATGGATGTATCTTTCAAAACCTCCTCAAATGTGATCGTATCCAGCATAATATCAATTCCACTCATCAGCTTTCCCCCAAGAATCGCTGCGATGCCAGCTCCCATTCCTCCAGCAGCTCCGCCTCCTTCTAATTGCAAAATTTCCTTTCCGGTCACCTCATATATTTTCTCTGCAAAATGTCTCAATCCGTAATCTAATCTGGAAACTTCCTCTGGTTCTACCCCCTTCTGTGGTCCAAATATTGCAGTTGCTCCGTTTGCTCCGCACAAAACGGTACTGACATCACACATAACCAAAATTTCCGTTTCCTTTATTCGTTGGTCAAGCTCTGACAGATCAATTTTTTTAATACAATGTAAAGTATTCCCAACCGGAATAAATTCTTCTCCTCTCTCATTCAAAAATTTAACTCCCAATGCCGCAAGCGCACCAGCACCCCCTTCGTTTGTAGCACTTCCCCCAAGTCCTAATATGATTTTCTTCACTCCTCCCTGAAGCGCATCTAAAATCAACTCTCCAACCCCATAAGTTGTAGCTTCCCCGGCATTTAAGCGTTCCCCTGCAAGAGGAAGTCCTGCCGCTGCTGCCATTTCAATGACTGCTGTTTCTTTTATTTTTCCATAAAAACTTTCCACCTGCTCGCCATAAGGTCCCCTCACCTTGACTTGTTTTTTCTCCCCATCTAAAACAGAGAGGAAAGCATCCACGCTTCCCTCCCCTCCGTCCGCTATTTCCATCCGAACTGTTTCCACATCCGGCCATCTCTTTTTTGCCTCTTCCTCAATAATTCTGCCTGCCTCCTGGCTGCTGATCGTTCCCTTAAAAGAATCTGGGATTATTACAATTTTCTTCATATGATCGCCTCACTACCACATTGCCTTCCTGAACTTATCACGATTCCTACTACTATTTTTATTTTCTACTTTTTTCTTTATTCAGTGGATTCCAGCCTCCCCGCAGATATCGCAGGATAAACAAACTTCCCAGACAGACATTATTAGCGATCATGCATCCCCACACTGCATACAGTCCAAGATGGAATACTTTGACACAGAAGAATGTTCCTAACACTCTCACACACCACATACTGAATAGCGCATAGTAAAACGGCTTTACCGTATCTCCTACCCCATTGAAAATTCCCTCGAGGATAATCAATACACCAAATAGTGGCTCTGATACTGCAACCATACGAAGGACAACCGTTCCGAGTGCAATGACATCACTTTCCTTCGTAAACAGCTGCAAAAGCTGTGGTGCCATGAAAAATAAGAGTGCTCCGGATACAGTCATGATCACAAGAATGATCACGATCAACATCCTTGTCAATTCGTGCAGCCGTTTCTGGTCTTTTGCACCAATGGCATTTCCTGCCAAAGTAGCTGCTGCGGCCTGCATCCCATACCCTGGGATGTAAAACGCCTGTTCTACTGTCAGCGCAATCGAGTGCGCCGCAAAAGCCACTGTTCCAAGTCCTGTCACAAGCGATGCAAACACGACATGACCAAGACAGGTAGCCATGCGTTCCATCGCAACCGGAAATCCAACGCGAATACAAGGTTCCATAATTTCCCGCTCCGGGCGGATTTCACATCCCGCCGGAGATACATATCGGTTTTTATAAAGTGCAATCGTCATAAAGATTCCGCCAACTACAAAGGAGACTGCCGTTCCGATTCCGGCTCCGACTGCCCCATATCCGAATCCAAACATCTTCACACTGGCTCCACCGATTTTGATCATTCTTGTATCATAGATAAAAAGGTAATTCAGGACGATATTCACAAGATTCATACAAACATTGACATACATTGGTGTCTTTGTATCTCCCACTGCCCGAAGCAGCGCTCCGAAAATAATGATCGCACTCCGGAAGAGCATCGGAAGGCAGATGATCGCAAAATAGAGGGACGCATCCTTTTTGATCGCCGGATCTACTCCCATCCACGTTGGAAGAATCGGACTGACAGCAAGTGTCAATACCCCAACTCCGATTCCGGTCACCACGGTAACGATCACTGCCTGCACAGATGCCCTCTTCACATTATCAAATGCTTCTGCTCCCATTTCCCTTGAAATAAATGCCATAAATCCAATTCCCATTGCAAACAACGGTCCGTTCACAAGCCATGTGACCGACGTGCTCATCCCGACCGTTGCCGTGGCTTCTGCGCCGATTCTTCCGACCATCGCCGCATCAATATACTGTACAAGTGTCTGCAGCATCTGTTCCAAAAGTGTCGGCCATGCCAGCGCAAGAATCGTCAGAAAAAGTGCTTTGCGATGTCCTGCCAAAGCCTGACTTCCACTATGATTTCCCATTGATTTTTCTCTCATTTTCATTTCCCTCTCCTTTTTCTCTTTTTATTCCTTCCCCCCGGACGTATTCCTTTTGTCATCTGCCTCTTGTTCTTTTAATAACTCCAAGACATCCAGAAGTGTATTGTACTTTTTCCAGACATCCTTCATCGTCTCCTCATCTGGTTGTACAAGATCAGGGATCATAATCGCCCGAAGACCTGCCCCTGATGCAGATTTCACACCCGCCGGTGCATCCTCCAATGCTACCGTCTCCTCCGGCACTGCCTGGATCACTTCACAGGCAGTCCGATAAATTTCCGGATCCGGCTTCGCATTTTTTACCATATCCCCGAAAACACTACCGTCAAAATACGAGTATACTCCTGCTTCTGTCAACAAGTTCACCGCATGTTCTCTTCTCGAAGACGAGGCGACCGCAAGCTTATACCCATTCTCTTTTGCATAGGCAAGCAGCTCTTTCACCCCCGGTTTCATCGCCAGACCTTCAGATGCTACGATTTCTTTAAAAAATGCTCTTGTCAGTTCATTAAACCTATCCATCGGAAAATCTTCCCGGATGGCTGTGCGAAAATATTGTTCTCTTCTCACCACATTAAATCCAATCGTATGATAAATATGTTCTCCCATTTTGGGAATTCCGAGCACCTCTCCTGCTCGGTTTCAGGAACGTTGCACAACGCGCTCTGAGTCAAAGATCAGTCCGTCCATATCAAAAATCAATGCTGTTATCTTCTTCTGTGCCATATGTCTCTCCCTTATTCTCTTCTGTTTTGTCCTTCCAAAAATGGTCAGTATATTCCTTTTCCACACCAACTACGTAATGAAAATCATCCAATTTGTCCAGAAATATCATGCTTCTATGACAAAAAATGTATTTTCTTAATTCGTCACGACCGCTTATACAATCGCTACTCGAAATGGCTGATACGCACAGCTTCTATTCCATAGGATTTCTCCATTTGGAATTACTTTTTTCATTATTTGGTAACTTCCGTTTACATCTGCATTTATGAAACTTCCGTCAGATGTCTTGAACAAACCTCTTTTGATTCTACGAGATTTATTGTAGTTTTCCTTTACAGGCATTTCATTGTCTACAAAAGAAGTACCGCTCGTATAACTTTCCTCGGTGATGATTACCGTTACACCTATTTCTTGTGCTTTGTACTCTAACATCTGAATAAGCCTGTTATATGGTATCTGAACGAAGTGTTGATTTACTTTCTTCGACAGTTTGCTGTTTTGTTTCCATTCCTTATTATTGCCAATGATAATTTTGCTTACATTGTATTTCTTACAGTATTCGATGATCTCACGACTTGTTTTATGCAAATAATCCTCCATTTTACGGTTACGCTTTTCGGTAAGCTTGTCCATCCGTTTTGTATAAGCAACCCCGTTCATCTGATTTGCAATACTTCTGTATTTAGAAACATGTTTATTGTAATATTGATTTACAGATTTCAACGGTTTCCCATTGACAATGAACGGTTGCTTTCCAAAGCTGTTCGCAACTGTAGCAAGGTTATCTACACCTATATCTATGGAAATATAATTTTGATTCTGCTTTACGGTATCCGTAATCTCTACTTCATAAACAATTTCTATTACAATACAGTTGTAGTGTGGCAGAAACCGAACCTGATTTAATTTTACAAAGTCAGGTCTGTTACAACAGTAGAATTTACATACAAAACCGTTGAACGACTTTGGAAAGTGTATCATTCCGTCCTTCAGTTTACAGTTTTGGTTCGTGATAATAAGTGACTTTCTGCCATTTTTATTTGCATATCTCGGAAGTTTTGGTTTACCAAGGTATTTATCCTTATTTTTAGACCAATCTTTGATGGATGCAAAAAACGACTTCCAATTCTTATCTAACAGCCGTAATGTCTGTTGTGCTGCTTGTGCAGTAGGCATTTCGGCATAGTCCGGATAATCCTTATCTGCTCTCAGCTGTTTATCCAATTCTCCATATCGAATCCACTTATTGTCTTTCACAAAAGACTGTCTTACAATGTAATTTGCATGGTTGTATAAATTCTTTGACAGAAAACAGAATTGATCCAACATAGGAAAATATTCATTTGTAGGTTTTATCATCTGTTTCTCAACTCTCTGTGCTTTCATCTTCCAAAGCCTCTTTCATCTTCTGTACTATTCGCTTGCTATCTAATTTCATCGAATAACAATGCAACAAACTTATGATTTCTTCAAAGACTTCCTCACGATCTAACTTCTGTGAACCGACTTCACTCATTACTATAATTTCGCAATCATACTTATGGAAAAGATGATAGAATAGGTCAAAACCTACTCTTGAAAGTCTGTCCTTGTAAGTGATTACAACTCTTTCCACTCTATGATCTATGATTTCATCAAGTAATTTGAAAAAATCCTTTCTTTTTTCAAAAGAGATACCACTTGCAACATCTGTGTAAACTTCGTTTATCTTATAACCGTTCATAAAACAAAACTGTTTTAATATATCCACTTGATTTTCCAGGTCTTTCTTTTGCTTTACGGTAGATACACGGGCATAAATGCAAGTTTTCCTCTCTACATCATTGTTAAGCAACTTATAAACATCGTCCGTATTATAATCATATCTACCATTCACTAATGTAGTTGTACGAATTAAACCTTTCTTTGTATAGTTTGACAAAGTTTGTCGTGAAATCCGCAATAGCTTCATTACTTCACATGCTCTCATAATGTCACCCCCTTCTAGCTTTAACGGCATTATATCACAAGTTATATGAAATTCCAAATATAATATTGACTATTTTGATATTTATTAAGCAGATATCACATTCCAAAAGTGAATAGCAATATTCCCGAAGCGTAAATCTCTCTTCGAAAAAACAAATTGTAAAATATCGAAAACTTTAGTATATTGGAAATATAAAAATCAGAACATGGGGGAATATAAAATCATTCTAGAAAAAGCAATCGTTCCAGATATTAAAGATGGCTGCCCTACAAAAGAAGACTGGGAAGCCAGACGAAAGCTCATATTAAATACGCTGTCAGAGATAGAATATGGCAAACGCCCTGCAGTTGACTATGCGGTCACCTGGAAAGAACTTCTGAGGGAACCTGTGGAGTCCTTGCACGCAATACATATGCGGACAGAAATAACAGTTCAGACAAGTTATGGAGCTATTTCCTTTCCGGTCACGGTATTTCTTCCCAAGCAAAATAGAAAAGTTCCGGCAGCCATTCTCATTTGCAGTGAAAATAAACATGCAGAACCGCCGCACAATGGCACCGTTTCAAATCCTACTGAAAAAACTTTCCGAACACTCTTTCAACAATTTGGAATTCTCAGCGAAGATCCTGATGCATTGATTGCAACTTTTCTGAAAAACGCAGAAAAGAGACGCACTTGTAAAGCAAACACATTAGATTTAGATACAGACTACGACACCGGGCACTGGCCAGTAAGAGAAATGCTAAAGCAAAATTTCGCTATGGTCGGATTCTATGCAAATGATGCTGAGCCTGATATAGCCAACCAATTTCCAAGTAAACTCGCCTCTATCTTCGGAACACAAAAACAAAGAAAGGCACATGAATGGGGAATTTTGTCCGTATGGGCTTTTGCAGCTCAATGTGTGATGGATTATGTTGAGCAAATTCCGGAAATTGATTCTTCTCAGGTAACTTTAGCAGGTCATAGTCGTTGTGGAAAAGTAGCCCTGTGGTCCGGCGCAAATGATGAGCGCTTTCATGCTGTCATGGCAAATGGTTCCGGATGTTGTGGCGCTTCCTTATCTCTTGGAAAAACCGGAGAAAATCTTTTTAGCATCCAAACTGCTTTTCCACATTGGTTTGCTCCTGCATTTCTAAATTATGCTTGCAAAGAAAAGGAACTTCCATTTGACCAACACTTTTTATTAGCCACAGTGGCTCCCCGAATCCTCCATATCGGAAGCGGAAGTAAAGATGCCTGGTCCGATCCGGAGGGGGAATATTTCAGTACATTCCTTGCCTCTAAAGCATGGGAATATTATATGACAGATTCCACTTATCCAAAAATGACCGGACATTTTCCCTCTGCAAATGAGCATGAGATAGCCGGAAAAGTCGGCTATCACCTCCGTGAAGGCGAACATCTATTAGATACCTTTGACTGGATGTGCCTCGTAGATCACCTAAAAAGACAATGAGTTTGTGATCACATCGTATGCTGCAGAATTTTTTTATAAAAACTAAAAGATCAGCTGCGATTACTTTTATAATCACAGCTGATCTCTATTTTCTTAAGAATCAAACTCAATTTCTCTTCCTTCTTCATCTTTGAGATAATTAATGACTTCTTCCAACTTGTTGACAGCCTCCTGTTGTTCCTCCCAGTCATTTCCACGCATTTCTTTGTTTACAATGCATTGCTTCACATATTTTAACTGTCTGATCAATTCCTGATTCATACTGACGCCCCCTTCTTGTGCGTATCGGTTTTATTTTCTGTATCTTTCCTATATTTTACTACTTTTTTCTGAAAAATTCCACCTTGTTTTTCTGAATCTTTCTTTAAGATTGTGGACAGGTGCTATCCGGCCGCCCTAAACTATGCATGCTAAATTTTCTTCATCATACGGTACAGAAGAATAGAGGCAACAACTGCTGCCACTGCCTCTGATACTGGAAATGTCAACCACACTCCCGCAACTCCCATCACCTTGATCAGCATCAAAGAACATGGAACAATGATGACCAGCTGTCGTAACAGAGATACGATCAGAGACGCAATTCCTTTTCCCATCGACTCAAACACACCAGCAAATACTGTTCCTAATGTAGATACAATAAATCCAGTTCCAATGATCCGAAGCGCCTGTGCTCCCATCTTCTGCATTTCTTCTGTGGCACTGAACAAAGAAAGAACCGGCTCCGGGAATCCCATAAACAAAATCGTTCCCACTGCCATAATGACCGCTGTCACCAGCACACTAACTTTAATTGTCTCATGAAGCCTCTTCTTAGCCCCTGCTCCATAATTGTAACTGATGATCGGACGCATTCCTTGAATGATTCCATTTGCCGGCATATAGACAAACATCTGAAGTTTAAAATATACTCCAAGTACCGCAACTGCTGTCTGGGAAACAGCTCCTAGAATTCCATTCAAAACACCAATCAGGATAGACGGAAGGGACATCATCACCGTAGATGGAACTGCCACAAGATACAGCTGTCTGACAATCCTTCCCTTCATGCGGAATCCTTTCATATGAATCTGAAGCCCTCCACTGTGTCTACAAAACAAGATGATGGATAACATGCACGCGGAAAACTGTCCAAGAATCGTCGCTGTCGCTGCTCCCCGTACTCCCATCGCCGGGAATCCAAACAGTCCAAAGATCATGATCGGATCAAGGATAATATTCACAATCGCTCCCACCCCCTGCATGATCATCGGTAAAAACATATTTCCTGTCGCCTGAAACATCTTTTCAATTTCAATATGAAAGAGCGATCCAAACGAAAGGCAGATTACAATATAAGAATACTGACAGGACCATTCCAGCACAGTCGGATTATCTGTGAACATCTGCAAAAATGGTTTTGTAAAAAAGATTCCAAGCAAAATAAAAAATATCGAATGAATACCTGCCAGTACAAGCCCATGTGCCGCCGCATCATTTGCCTCCTCACTTTTTTTTGCTCCAAGATTTCTTGCAATCGCTGCATTCGTTGCTACACCAAGTCCTACCGCCACGGCAAGTACTAAATTCTGAAGCGGATAAGCGAGAGAGACTGCTGTAAGCGCCTCCTCTCCCAGCTTAGCTACAAAAATACTGTCTACGATATTGTATAAAGATTGAATCAGCATCGAAATCATCGGTGGAACAGACATCCCCATCAAGAGAGGAAAAATTGCTTTCGTTCCCATTTGATTTTCTGATTGTTTCATTTAACAATTCCTCCTTTATCTTTTCCTTTTTTAGTACACAAAAAGGCTATAAATCTTTTCTGTTTAAATCAGAAACAGAAAAAATTTATAGCCCATCCGGCACTTTATTTTACACCGTAACAGAATAGCACGGTTATTTTCACTTGTCAATTCTATTTTTAGCCTTGCAGCTATCCGCTCTTTTCCCTTACAAGATAAAATTATCCTTTTTCTTCTCCATCCCTCGACTGTTGAAGATTTCTTAGCATCTTCTTTGCTGCCCGTCGAAAAATTTCCAATTCTTCCTCTGTCAGGCCATCTTGCAGCTTAGATTCTACATATCGTATATCCTCATCCACTGCCGCACTTGCCTCCAGCCCTTTCGGAAGTACTACTATTTTCTTCAATCTCGCATCATATTCCACCGGAACCCGTTCGATATATCCGTTCTTCTCCATAAGCTGTAAGATACCCGTAGCTGAAGATCTTCTTAAATTAAACTCTTCCTCCAGATCCTTCTGAAAAATCTCCTGTTCTCTTGGCTGTCCCAAAAGATAATGCAACACCCGTCCCTGCACTCCGGTCACACCTGTCTTTGAGGCAGAACTGTCAAATTGTCTCTTGATCTGATTTGACAAAATGCCGATTATTCTGCCAATCGCAATGTCCCGTTCCATATTATCCTCCATTTGTTAGTCCCCTAATTGTTGATTATAAATTGACGCTCCTAGAATGTCAATATACGGCAGCAGGTGTTTTCCGAAAAAGGCAGCAAATACTTTTTAAAAGAGTACAATCACCCAAAGACGAATTGTAAAAATCCACAAAATCTGCTATAATTTTATCAAATTTTGAGAAGGTTTGATATGGAATTACAACGTTCATGTAAAGAAGCAATCGCTTCTTGTTTAGATCAGAAAACTTTTGCTGTTTCCCACTTATACAATGATGATAACCGGTTCTACAGCATCGAACCAGGGGATATTTTCTTCATTAATCAGTATGAAAGCCACCATTTAACTTATATTGATGAGAAAGTCCATGAGCGGATTGTTTTATCTATCTTCCCAGACTTTTTAAAACAGCTTTCTTCTGGGCAGACCAACCTGGATAACTGCTTTTCTTCTCGTGATGCTTCCAATCCAAATCTGCACAAGCGCTCTCTGAATGCCGAGGAGCAAAAGCTCTTTCAGTACTTCATTCATAAACTTGTCAGCACAGATGGATTCGGCGCAGATCTTATAGAGAAAGCCACGTTCACAGAATTAATGGTATTTTTGAATAAAATTTTCTCCGACAACAATCTTCCTGTCACATCTTCTGTGCGCTGGACACAGCACCAGCAGGTTGACCGGATTCTGACTTATATCAACCAGCACATTCAGAATCCACTGACAATCGAAGAACTCTCCGAAAATTTCTATCTGAGTCCTTCCTACCTGTGCCGCATTTTCAAATCTGCGACCGGGACAACGATCAACAAATATATTACTGCCAAACGAATCACGATCGCAAAGTCATTGCTTGCTGAAGGAAAATCGGTCAATGAGGCATGTGAGGAATGCGGGTTCAACGATTACAGTAACTTCCTGAAGACATTTACAAAGGCAGTCGGCATCTCACCGAAGAAATACTCGCAGTTTTCTTCTTAATATTCCGAGCGGCTTTAGATACACAGCATCCTGCAAACCCAAATAAAACCGCAACAGAAAAAAAGTTAGCGCAATCCTGAAGGATGTGGTAACTTTTTTGGAATTTTCTTCACTTACAAGTCGTTTCCGTACACTTCAATCTGTGTCAGCGCCGGAAATGGCGATGGATCGTCTGCTTTGATCAGATCGCACAGTTCTATCCAGCTCACTTTCCTTTTTTCAATCATAAATTCATGTGGAAGTATTCTCTTCTTCATCGAAATTTTCTCTGTGCTTCCATCCGAATAACGGATTGTAGCCTGCTCCCACCAACTATCATGCGGAAAATCTGCTCTCGTATAAAGAATGATCCGATCGATCTCCACTTCTCTTCCAAAGTCAATCTTGATCGCTGCATCCTCACGACGATTAATTCCCCACGATTGAAACGGCCACTTCCAATGTCCTTCATTTGCAGTCACTCCGTCAACTACATTGACTGCTGCAAAGACAGCTTCTCCTCTCGTTTCTACATTTGCAGATACATGCGGATAACAAGTTGTACTACATGACTGATCGTTGACATTCAGCGCCAGATTTCGGTAAGTTTTTCTCTCAAACTCTTTGGCACGTTTTAGCCAAATAAAATGTTCTGATCCGCAAAATGCCTTTGGTGATTTATTTAATCGCTTCTCACCAAATGGAATGATATATTCCATTGTATCTTTCAGATAAATCATCGAACGCCCAAGCACCTCATCTACTTGCAGCCAGAGAAAACAGTTTTTCTCACTGCTTTCCACTACAATACGATCTCCCTCTTCATAAGTTCGTTCATAGAGAAATGCAATTTCCTGCTCTCCCTCTTTACTTAATATTTCCTGTCCCTCGGCATTTTTTATTGTTACTTTTAACATCTTAATCTTCCTTCAACATTTCTCTCACACATTCTGCCAGCGTTTCACATTTGCAATTCGCAAAGAAAAGTTCTTCAAATCTTTCCCCCCGCAATGCACCTCTCACAAGATCACGATCAAGTTCTTTTAAGACTGTAGGCAGATCTTTGTAAGTCACTTTTTTTACTTCATCCAAAATCCTCTTATTTCTCTGTTCCGAAACTGCACGCTCTCTTGGATATCCTTGTCCACTCTCTTCTGCGAATAGTTTTTCAAAGATATACTCCAGATTCAGTTCTCCGCCCCATCCAAATCCTTTTGCAAATGGGATTGCAATTGCATTTCCGTCATTAATCTGTGCAAATGTATAAGCATCTAATGCATCTTCTACATGTCCACAAATCACACCTGGAAAAGAATTGCATGCAAGCATAGCTCCTTCACCAGTTCCGCATCCGGTGATCACATAGTCCGCCGCCCCTGCATTTAATAAAACTGCTGCAAGAATCCCAACCTGCACATATGTCAACTGACACTCGTCTTCTGCAGAATACATCCCATAATTGTCTACCGAAAACCCTTTTTCGGATGCTACTTTTTCCAACGCATGCAGAATCATCTCATTCTTTGCTGCCTGGCTATTTTCATTAATTAATGCTATTTTCATATTCTTCCTCCTTATTGCCTTATGGCTGTTTTCCGATGTAGGCGAGAATTCCTCCGTCCACATACAAAATATGTCCATTTACAAAATCTGATGCTTCCGATGCCAGAAAGACTGCCGGACCTGCAAGATCTTCCGGATTGCCCCATCTTGCTGCCGGTGTTTTCGAAATGATAAACTGGTCAAACGGATGCCTTGTTCCATCTGGCTGCACTTCACGAAGCGGTGCCGTCTGTGGTGTCGCAATATATCCCGGTCCGATTCCATTACACTGGATATTGTACTCGCCGTATTCTGAAGCAATGTTCTTTGTGAGCATTTTCAATCCACCTTTGGCTGCCGCATACGCAGATACAGTCTCTCTTCCCAGTTCACTCATCATCGAACAGATATTGATGATCTTTCCGTGTCCTTTCTTGATCATGGATGGAATCACCGCCTTAGACACAATAAACGGTGCATTCAAATCTACATCGATTACCTGCCGGAATTCCTCCGCAGACATCTCACACATTGGAATCCTCTTGATGATTCCTGCATTATTTACAAGGATATCAATGACTCCTATTTCCGCTTCAATCTTTGCGACCATATCTGCTACCTGTGCTTCATCTGTGACATCACAAAGATATCCTTTTGCACAAATTCCTCTTGCCTGATATTCTTCTATCGCTTTCTCCAAATGTTCCTGCTGCAAACAGTTAAACACGATTTTTGCTCCTGCCTCAGCAAACGCAGCAGCGATTGCAAATCCGATTCCATAGGTGCCCCCTGTAATGAGTGCAACTTTTCCCTCAAGAGAAAACATGTTCTTTTCTTTCATTTTCTTCTCCCTTACCAATACATATTCCAGACATTTCTTAAACGCATTAATGCTTCCACATAAAAATAGTCTCCCCAGATACAACATTCATCGACTCCAACATGGAATGGAATTGCATATACTCCATGTTTGATAATCCCATTTGAAAGATCTTTCTCCGTTGTATAATTTTCAAACAGTGACTTCACAATTTGAACTGCCGTTTCCTCATATTCTTTCTTTCTTGGATCTAAGACCTGAAGGTGCTTACTTAATTCCAGAAGCCCACATGCAAGAATCCCCGTATGTGCATAGCTGAGCGCAAATCCATAAACGCCCCATGCCTGTCCTCTCGCCCATGCCGAATTATTGGAATACCCTTGGGCTGTCACTCCTTTGATCGGTTCTCCTGTATCTACATTCATATAATATGTATGGTAAGTAGAATAATCTTCTCTAACTAAATATTTTTGAGCCTGTTTTGCATGATGTTCTGCTGCTTCTTTATATTTCTTTTCTCCGGTAATCTCACTGATATTGTATAATAACGATAAATTCATCAAACAATCAATGATCATTCTTCCTTTTTCTTTTGGATCTTCCAAATTGCCCCACGCCTGAATAATCTGAGCCTTTTCACTGTATCGTTCCATAAGACAATTCGCAGCGCGCACCGAGAGTTCCGGTGCCTTTTCATTTCCTGTAATTTTATAACCCGCAAGTGTGGATAAAGAGTATAAGAATCCAATATCATGTGTATTTAAATCAATATTCTGATCTAATCTCTCTTGAAATGTGCGGAGCAATGTCTCCAATGCAGAAAGATACTTTTCCTCGTTTGTGTCTTCATACAAAAGGCACAAAATCCCTGTCCAAAATCCTTCTGTCCAATCTTTATTTCCCATTTCTCCATAAATCAGGTTTTCGGAACTTGATGTCGGAAAAACTGTTGAATACTTTGGCAGATTCTCATTCACTTTGCTCTTTACATAGTGCATCGCTTCTGCAAGCCACTCCATATTCTCTTTTTTAATTTCCATAGTTCTTTTCCTCCCTTTGCTGTTTCATCTAACTGTATCGTATCACCTTTCTTTCACATTTTCTTGTGCTTTTTTATACAAAATATTGCATTTTTTGAACTATTGGAAAAAGGCATTGCCAAATGATCTTCTGATCATCGGCAATGCCTCATTTCCAGTCTTTATAAACTTTTAACAGTTCTTACTGCTGTCTCGTTTCTGCTTTTTACACTAGTTTGTGTAGTTATCAAAGTATCCCTGCACTAACACAACCGGTGTTCCTTTGTCTCCGGAACCACTTGTAAGGTCACAGAGGGAACCAATCAGATCTGTGAGCTGTCTCGGTGTTGTTCCCTGAGAAGCCATATCTCCGACAAGATTGTCACTCTTTTCTTTGATTCTCTTGGAAATTGCTTCTTTTAAAGCTTCTCCGCTTAAATCTTTGAAATCGTTATCTGCAAGGTATTTTAATTTTACTTCGTTCGGAGTTCCGCGAAGTCCGTCTGTGAATGCCGGAGATACAACCGGATCAGCTAATTCCCAGATTTTTCCCTGAGGATCTTTAAATGCTCCATCTCCGTATACCATTACTTCCACATGTTTTCCTGTCTTGTCCAAGATCTGTTTTTGAATCTCATCTACAAGATCACGGCACTCTCTTGGGAATAACTTGATCATGCCTTCTGTAGACTTGTTAGATCCTAACAATCCATATCTCTCATTGCATCCGCTTCCATCTACCGGCGCTGTCAGGATGTCGTCCATTCCGCATACACGCTCTGCACCTGCTGCTTTGAGAATACGTTTTGTTCTTGCTCTTGTGTGGATATCACAAGTCATTACATTCTTTGTATAATCTAAGATTGTTCTCGGATTGTTTGCAAAGATAATCTCTACTTCTGCACCTGCTTCTCTGATCAGCTGTCCGTAATATTCTACATAATCTACACCTGTAAATTCATGCTTATTCTCTCCGAACAGTTCTCTGTATTTCTCCAAAGTAAGTACATCGCTGTATGGATTGATTCCTGCTTCATCCAGCTTATCTAAAGATACAAGCTGATTTCCAACTTCATCACTCGGATAGCTCAGCATAAGAACTACTTTCTTTGCGCCCATCGCAATTCCTTTTAAGCAGATCGCAAAACGGTTTCTGGATAAGATCGGGAAAATAACACCGATTGTCTCACCGCCTAATTTTTCTCTTACATCACTTGCGATTGCCTCAACAGAAGCGTAGTTTCCCTGTGCTCTTGCAACGATTGACTCTGTCAGGGAGATGACATCTCTGTCTCTTAACTCAAAGCCTTCGCTTGTTGCTGCATCTAATACACTTTCTACTACAATATTTGCGAGGTTGTCGCCTTCTCTGATGATCGGGCAGCGGATTCCTCTTGATATAGTACCTACTTTACGTTCCATCTTTTGCACTCTCCAAATCTATTTCTTTAATTTACTTGCTTCCTGCACAGGATGTCAGAATCATAAATCCGGCATCTCTGCATATTGCAACAGTATTATAATATAAAACAAAGAGAATGTAAAAGATTTTCTTCTACATTCCTATGTTTTTTTATTTTTTCCTGCTTTTTACCCTATAACTTCCTTCAAATCGCAAAAACAAAGGCTTTTTCCATGTTTAATAATCAGATTTTTTCCCGAAGCACTTTATAAATATAAGACACCGGAAGTCCGACCACATTATAGTAATCCCCGTCAATCTTTGCAATATGTGCTGCAAATCTGCCTTGTATTCCGTATGCGCCCGCTTTATCCATTGGTTCCCCAGTAGCAATATAGGACTGAATCTCCTCCTCTGTCATTACATCTACATATACTTTTGTCTGGACCGCATGGGAAATGACTTCTTCTTGCTCCTCCTTGTCATAGCAGATCACAGCTACTCCGGTATAAACATCATGGGTATCCCCCTGAAGTGCTTCCAGCATGCGCTCTGCATCTTCCTTATCTTTTGGCTTTCCTAAAATCTTCCCTTCATGCACCACAACAGTATCTGCACCGATGATTATCTGGCCACAATCTTCTTCTCTATCCGATGCAGTCTTCTCCGCCACGTCCTTTGCTTTTAAAAGCGCCAGTTCCTTTACGATTTCCTGCGGTTCCGTGCTTTGATATACCTCTTCTTTTTCGCTTGTCACAACCTCAAATGTATATCCGATCTGCTCGAGCAACTCTCTGCGTCTCGGCGAACCGGAAGCTAAAATAATCTTCTTCATCTGATCAACTCCTTATAGCTGTAAATAAAGCTGTCTGCGTGCCTTTGGATTTCTTCCCATTCATCTTTTGAATGTGCATCGTACACACCTACCGTATAAAATCCTCCTGCATTCGCCCCTTGTACCGCTTTTAGAATATCTTCAAATACTGTACATTCTTCCGGCAAAAGTCCCATCTTTTCAGCCTGTCTCTCATAAATATCCGGAAACTCTTTTCCCCTCGGTACTTCTCGCACAGTTGTGTAGGACTCAAACAGATCCAAAATTCCATTTCGCTCCAATGCCGGCAAAAACATCTGCGGTTCACAGGATGTTGCAATTCCAATCTTGATCCCCCGTTTTTTCAGATAACGAAGATATTCCTCTGCTGACGGCTTTAGCTGTACTTGATTTGCATAAGCATCTGTCGCCATCTGATACCATTCTGCAATGATCTGCTCAGGTGTTTCTAAAAATCCAAACCGTTCAATGGTATAGACTGCCGCCCGTTCAAACCCAAGAGGCGCAATACTTCTCAAATAATCTTCCGGAACTTCCAGTCCTCTTTTTCCAAGAAATTTCTTATCAATTTCTTCCCAGATATGCATCGAATCCAAAATCGTTCCGTCTAAATCAAAAATAATCCCTTTTTTTCCCATTCTCTGTACCCTTTCTTTCGAGATATTTTCTTCCTCCTCTGTAAATGTCTTTATCTCGTCTGGCTCTTTCCACAATCGTTGCAAATTATTGTGTATTATAATATATTTTTCTCATTCATACAACTTTTTTGTTCACTGATCAGAAGGCATGCTATAATAAGAAAAGATATTATTTTAGGAATGGAGAGATCTGAATTATGAATACGAAAACAAAGTCTACTTTAATGACTGAGGGGCCCATTTGGAAACGGATGATCCTATTTGCCATTCCGCTGTTCCTTGGAAACCTCTTCCAGCAGCTCTATAACACCGCCGACTCCCTGATTGTTGGAAACTTCCTTGGAAGTGATGCCCTTGCCGCTGTCAGTTCTTCCGGAAGTCTCATTTTTCTAATGGTCGGCTTTTTCAATGGCATCTCACTTGGTGCCGGCGTCGTCATTGCCAGATACTTTGGCGCACGCGAGAAGGAAAAAGTACAGGATGCCATTCACACAACCGTTGCTTTTGGAATTGTGGCAGGAATTCTTTTGACTGCCATCGGACTGATCATGACACCTACTTTTCTTAGGTGGATGGGAACTCCCGCAGATGTATTAAAAAATTCAGTGCTGTATTTCCGCATCTACTTCCTCGGATCCATTGCATTTGTACTTTATAATATTTTTGTTGGAATCCTTCAGTCTGTCGGTGACAGCAGACATCCTTTGATCTACCTGATCATTTCCTCTGTGACAAATGTAGTTCTAGATTTGCTTTTTATCGGTGTGTTCAGATTTGGTGTGGGATCCGCAGCCGTCGCCACAATCCTTTCACAGTTTTTAAGTGCAATCCTCTGCCTGATCCATCTGATGCGCTGCAAAGAAGATTATCAAATTGACCTAAAGAAAATCCGCTTTGACTTTCCAATGCTAAAGCTGATTATTTCTAACGGACTTCCTTCTGGCTTCCAGAACTCGATCATTTCTTTCGCAAATGTCATCGTGCAGTCCAACATCAACTCCTTTGGGAAAATGGCAGTTGCCGGCTGCGGTGCTTACTCAAAGATCGAGGGATTTGGCTTCCTGCCGATCACATGCTTTGCACTGTCTCTGACTACCTTTATCAGCCAGAACCTCGGCGCCAGACAGTACGAGCGTGCAAAAAAAGGCGCAAAATTCGGTGTGCTCTGTTCCATTACTATGGCAGAGATTGTCGGAATCATTATCTTCTTTACCGCTCCATACCTTGTTGCCGCATTTAACAATGATCCACAAGTGGTAGCTTTTGGAACTGCACAGGCACGTACCATTACTTTGTTCTACTTCCTCCTCGCATTTTCGCACTGTATTGCCGGAATCCTCCGCGGGGCTGGAAAATCTACGATACCGATGTTCGTTATGCTGATCTGCTGGTGCATAATCCGTGTATCTTACATTACCGTCGCTGTCCGGATTATCCCAGATATTAAAGTCATCTTCTGGGCATACCCGATCACCTGGACATTAAGTTCGATTTTATTTATCATCTACTATTTTAAAGCAGACTGGATCCATGGATTTGACAGGCGGAATTAATCTGCTAGTCAGACAGATACCTTTGCAAATTTGATACAGAAGACAGAAACTGAGCAAAGCAAGACTTTTCGTATTTGCTTTACAATGTTTCTGTCTTCTTTTGTTTTCAAAATAATACTTTTACGGCGCCCTGTATGCAAACTATATTGCACAAAATGCAATATATACTTGACATACTTTTATATATTTCATATACTGAAGACAAGAAGACAGAAATCAAGTCAGCAGCATGCATTGCATCTACTGGCTGGAAGGGAGATTCTTAACCGTATATGAAAAATATGAAACTAAAGATTGCCCGCATGGAACAAGGACTTTCGCAAGTCCAGCTTGCAGAGATGACCGATGTGACCAGACAGACGATCGGTATGATTGAGGCCGGAGATTTCAATCCTTCGCTGAAACTATGTATCCGAATCTGCAAGGCTTTGGGCAAAACATTAGACGATTTATTTTGGGAGGTTGAGTAGCTATGAAGAAAATTATTGACGAACGTCAGGAACTGGAAATGATGAAAGTAGAACGCACTGGATTCTGGATTATGTGGGGCGTACTCCTTCTGTCACTTCTGGTGCAATCACTTTTTCTCGGGGCAGGTCCAAAACAGATTGCCGGAGAAAATATTTCATTTCTGGTCGGATGTCTGATCGTTGTGATCGGCTGTGTGAAGAAAGGGCTTTGGGGATATGACTCTACACCATGTATGACGACTTATCTTAGTGCCAGCCTGATTGGAACACTGATTTTTACCTTTTTACTCGGCGCAGGTCTCGCATGCAACGGCTCTGAACATGTACTGTCCATTTGCGCCCTGTTTGCCATCAGTATTTTCTTTTTGATGTTTGTAGTTTTGTTTCTAATGGGAACTTTCACAAAGTATCGCCAGAAAAAGCTTGCCAGACAGTTCGACGATGACACAGATTTCCTTGACTGATCGAAATTGTACAACACCGTTGGCAAAGTCCAACTTGATATGCTTACAACTGTAACACTACATCACACCGAAACTATGCTTCGGAAATAAGGAGGGGTCTCTATGGAATTTGAGCAAGATTATATTATGCGGATGATCAAAAGTATCGTCAGCTTCTTCATCAAGCTGATCACTGGGAAGTCAGATACGGTCTATGAACTGCCCTCTGATGGGCTTTACACCCCATGCGATGATATTTTCGCACGCATCCTTTCCCTCGCAGACGGCGGAAAAATCAACGAAGCCGAGAACCTTCTATACGCAAATGTCGAACCTGACAGCAAAGACTATCTGCTGATGGGACTGACGTTCTATTCGCATATTAACGAATATACCGATAATTTCTTATCGGATCACAATTACAGCCGCCAGGAGATTCAAGATGGAATCATCGCTTTTACAAAAGAATTTACAATCGACGAAATGAACTCCCTATCACTTTATCAGACACTAGAAGAAATGTTATAAAACAAAAACACGAAAGTGGGAATGAATGATATCAAGTTTGTTTGCATCCATTCATCACTTTCGTGCATCTTCACTCTCCCCAGACATCCTTTACCTCTTTTTTCCCAAGTCGGACCTCTTCCATCTGACCGGAAATCTCTTCATCGAGGTAATCAAACAGATAGTTTTTCCCCTTCTGCGGACGATTCAGATATTCTTCTCTTATCTGGCGCTGCACTTCTTCCACCTCCGTCCGAAGCTCCCGGGCAGATAACAGCTTTCCACCTTGTCCCAGTGTCACAACCTGCTCTACATTATCCGAAGTAGCAACCGTTACATGGTATTTTCTTCCAATCTCATGAACAACTTTTTCAATATACTGGTCTGCAGTCTCCGCTTCTTTCGTATACACGACATAGATGTTATGGTATTTCTGAACCCCTAATTCCTGACCTTGCACCTTGTATGCATCAAACACAAGAATCAGATTACATTTCCTGAATCCCTGATAGTTGCACAACACATCCATCAGTTTATTTCTCGCCCCTTCGATATTGACTTTTGCAAGCTCTTTTAGATCTTCCCATGCAAAAATCACATTGTATCCATCTACAAGCAGATATTCTTCCATCTGATCCTTTCGAATCCGCTTTTGTCTTTCCTCCGGGCTCTCTACTCGCCGCTCAGCAATCGGACGTTTTCTCTCTATTTTTCCATAGGTACGAAGGAAAATTTCCTCTAGTTCTTTATCCTCTTCAACACTTCTCGAAAAACTACTCGAAACTCTTCCACTCTGTACGCTTCCCTGACCTTTCTTAGCCTCAATTGCCGATTTCTCTTTTTCTGCCTCAGGTGTCCACACATATTCCAAATGCATATGATCCGGCACTTGATCCCAGCTGACATGAAAACCTGCTCCATGCGCACAGAAAACGGATCCGGTCGGATTGTCCAGATCTCCCTCAGAATCATATCCGATCTGCTCTATCACTTCCCCTGCATTGTGGCAAGGTGCATATCCCTTTAAAGTACAGAACAGTCGTCCTCTTCCTTTCGTGTAACTTGTCACTTCCAGCTGATAATCCCTCATCTCAGATACCGGAGCGCTCCCAGTGATCACCGCAAAGTCTCCCTCTGTATCCGGTGTCTGAAATTCTCCTGCCATTCTCTGAATATCTGTCAGTGCTCTTCCGACAAATTCAGCCGGGATCTCCATCCGAAATTCATAGTACGGTTCCAAAAGCACACTTTCTGTCGATTTTAACCCTTGGCGAACCGCACGGTAAGTTGCCTGACGGAAATCTCCTCCTTCTGTATGCTTCAGATGTGCCCTGCCTGCAACAAGCGTAATCTTCATATCTGTGATCGAAGATCCAGTCAGCACACCCCTATGCTCTTTTTCGGCCAAATGTGTTAAAATCAGCCGCTGCCAGTTTCGGTCAAGGACATCCTCACTGCAGTCTGCCGCAAACACAAGTCCACTTCCCGATTCTCCTGGTTCTAGAAGCAGATGTACTTCCGCATAATGGCGCAGCGGCTCAAAATGCCCGACACCTTCCGCCGGACGTTTGATCGTCTCCTTATATACAATATTTCCCGGTCCAAACGTGACCTCTGTCTGAAATCGTTCCCGGATCATACTTTGTAAAATCTCTGTCTGTACTTCCCCCATCAACTGCGCATGAATTTCTCCAAGTTCCTCATTCCACACGATATGAAGCTCCGGATCTTCTTCCTCCAGCTGGCGAAGCTTGAGCAGCATTCCGTGGGTATCGCATCCTTCCGGGAGTATCAGCTGATAATTTAAAACCGGAGTCAGCACCGGCCCTTCCGATGGTGGCTCTGCCCCAAGTCCTTCTCCCGGATACGTTTTCGTAAGCCCGGTCACCGCACACACGCGCCCTGCACGCACTTCCTGAACCGCATCATATTTCTCACCGGAATAAATCCGGATCTGGCTAACCTTCTCCTCTACATCCTGATATCGTATCAGATCCCGGACTTTTAATACACCCCCGGTCACTTTCAGATATGTCAGACGGTTCCCCTGCGGATCCCGCGCGATCTTATAGACTTTTGCGCCAAATTCTTCCGGGTAGGACCGCTCTTTGGCATAGCATTCCAAGCCGGCAAGGAATTCCTTCACCCCAATATTTTTTAACGCAGAGCCAAAATAACACGGAAATACTTTCCGCTCCCGGATCAGTCTGGAAATCTCCCCCCGTTCGATCGTACCATGTTCCAGATACGTTTCCAGCACCTGCTCCTCTGCCATAGCTACATTTTCCAAAAATTCTTCCGAATCTTCCGCTTCCCCAAACCGGATACAGCTTCCTGAAAGCTTCACACGCAGTTCCTCCAGCAATTTCTCTGCATCCGTACCATTTTGATCCATTTTGTTGATGAACAAAAAGACCGGGATCCGATACTGCTTTAAGAGCTTCCACAGTGTCTCCGTATGCCCCTGCACACCGTCCGCTCCGTTGATCACAAGGATTGCATAATCAAGCACCCGGAGTGTCCGCTCCATTTCTGCTGAGAAGTCCACATGCCCCGGCGTATCCAGCAGTGTAACCTTCAGTTCTCCAAACACAAGCTCTGCCTGCTTGGAAAAAATCGTAATTCCCCTCGCACGCTCCAGTTCATAAGTATCCAGATAGGCATTCCCATGGTCCACCCTTCCCTGCTGCCGGATCCTTCCGCTCAGATAGAGCATACTTTCCGACAAGGTTGTCTTTCCTGCATCTACATGGGCCAACAACCCGATACATATATGATTTGACGGCTCTTTCGCCGTATTTTTTTCTCTGTCCTCAGACATATTTTCCATGAAAATCCCCCTTTCTGTGATTGTTAATACAAGGATTATCATATCACAGAAAGAGGGATAAGTCGACCAGTCCTTCTTTTTATCTCGCAGGGAGTGCGGTCTGCAGATCCAAGATAAGTCTGCCGCACAGCTTTTGGGGCAGATAAAGTTCCATCCCGGGCGCTATATCATCCCCGGAATATACAGAAACAGCACAAACCGCTCCTCTTCTTTTGTAATTTCCATGCTTCCCCCATATCTCTGTACGATCTCCTGAATGCTCTTCAACCCATATCCGTGCAGCTTCCGATCTTTCTTCGTCGTCTGCGGAAGGAGGCCCGGCGCAGCCTTTTCCGAAATTTTCCCTTCACTTTTTGCAGTGTTTTCTATCTTCATCACAAACAATCCTTTCTCATTCTTGGCCTGCAGAGAAATTTTTCTTTTTTGCCCGGGCAATTTTTCACACGCCTCGATCGCATTGTCAAGACTGTTTGCAAACAACACCGAGAGATCCACCGAATCCATGTCAATTTTGGACGGCACTTGCAGATCATACGCAAATGCAATCTGTTCCAGCTCCATTTTGCCGGTCTTTGTACTCAGCACGGCATTGATCACCGGATTTTCACAATACTGTACATTCCTTTTGATCCCCGGACGATCCAGAAGTTTGTCGAGATATGCCTTGTGTTCCTCCCCGGAAAGTCCTGCAAGTGTCTGAAGATGATTTGTCATATCGTGCCGCAGTTTTCTGACTTCCAGCTGCTGCCGCTCCAATGATTCATAATAGAGCTGATTCATTTCTAAAAGCCTGCTGCTCTACTCCAGCTCATACTGATGGGATAACACGACGACTGCCCAGATCAGACCGACAAATGAAAGGATACAAAGACAGAGGATCGTCTTATTGAACGCCGCATTTGCTGTAAGAATTTCACCATTGTACTCCTGAAACAACACAACCGACAAAACGGTACAAAAAGGTGTCAACGTCAACAGTCCCAAAAGACTCCAGAGCCGATTGGACAACTCATAGGATTTCTTCGGGACAAATTTTTTCACACTGCAATAGATCATCAGGTAAAAAAGCAGTTTTACAGACAGATAGACGATTCTTTCCTGCTCCGTCGGTATTTCACTGTCAGCCAACAATAGATAATTATCTATCAGCACACTAAAAGAAGATGTCAGGCTGATGATCATAAAGGAAAGTGACAGCTTTTTTAACAGACTTCCTTCACATCCGAGCAGGATTCCCGCCACAAATATCAGCACCGTCGGAGGGAGGTTCACCAGATCCCCGATAAAAAACGGCATAGAGCTCAGGAGCCAACTGCAGCCAAAGAGCAGAAGCTTCCAGTACCACTGTCGGCGTACCACAAAAAATCGTTCGATCGTAAAGCTGACTGCCAAAGCAATAAAGATTGAGCAGATTATCTGAAACACCCTGAAATACTCCGCAATCGAAAGAATCACTTTTTCTATCATGAGAGATCACCACCGATCATGGCTTTCGCAAGCGCTGCAACCGCATCCTGCTTCAGCGCCCGGCTGATCGGCAGTTCCTCGCTTCCGATCCGCACCGAAGATGCGCCGATATAGGACACCGCATCTGCATTGACAAGGTAGCGCTGATGGATCCGCACGAAAGTTCTCCCGACCCGAGCTTCCACCTCATCCAGTTTGGCATAGAAGGACAGCTCCTTTTCCCTTGTCACCGCCACCACTTTTCTCTTCTCACTGTAAAAATACTGTATTTCATCCTGGTAAAGCCTGTATACGCCGTCCCCATTCTGAAAGACAAACTGCTTCTGCCGCACCTGCTCCAGCTGTCTGCGCACACGCGAAAGCACACTGGAAAGCCGGTCCGCATCCACAGGCTTTACAAGATAATCAACTGCCTGCACACGGTACCCCTCAAACACAAAATCCCGAAAACCAGTCACAAACACGATCTGGATTCTTGTGTCAAATTCCCGGATCTGCTCCGCTGTCCGGATTCCGTTAACCCCTTTCATCTCCACATCCAGAAACAGAAGGTCAATCTCACCCGGATGTTTCTTCAGCCAACTGACCGCCGTCTCTCCCCCGGAAAACTCATAGACAATCTCCTCGGTTTCTTCTAAGAGTTTCTCAAGTTCCAACCGAAGCGCATCTCTTGCATAGCATTCATCATCACAGATTCCAATTCTTAACATGATCTATACCTCCTCAATGTCCACAGAATTAAGAACTATCACACACCGAATACCTTGTCTCCATGCGACATTTACATATTTCCATTGTGCACCCCATCTCCTGGCACATCTATTTTCCTATGCATTATAACATAAATCTTTGTCTCTGCGCCTCCTGCTTTTCTCTCTCCGGATACAAAACTTTACATTCCGGCTGCTATTTTTTACATTTCTCCTCATCCCCCTCCAAACATTACATCAGAACTGCCATTCTTTCCATCCCAAATTTTACTTCTTCTTTTCCATGCTATACTTTTTTCAACAGCAACACAAAAGAACAATCCGGGATCATAAATTTCCATAAACTCCGGATTCTGTCCATACAGATTTCATTCAAACAATTCAGAAAGGTGGTATTTCTATGCTGTATGTAAAAAATCTTCATAAATCTTATCAGGTCGGAGCGACCAGCTATGAGGTGTTAAAAGGCGTCAGTCTCAGCGTTGCACAAGGCGAATTTGTCGCTGTCATGGGCCCGTCCGGCTCCGGGAAAAGCACCCTTTTAAACTGCATCTCCTGCTACATTCCATTTGAGGAGGGCAAGATTACACTCGGACAAAAAGAATTAAAAGGCTTGTCGGAAGATGCCCTTGCACATATCCGAAACGAAAAACTAGGATTTGTCTTTCAGGATTTTATGCTGCTTGACGGACTAACCGTACAGCAGAACATCCTCCTCCCTGCGATCATCCGAGGAAATGTGGGAAGAAAGGAAGAGACGATGGCAGACCGGCTCTGTAACTTATTTGGTATTGCGCAGATTGCCGGCAAATATCCGGCAGAAATTTCCGGTGGAGAACGGCAGCGGACCGCAGTTGCAAGAGCACTGATCAACTCCCCTCTTCTGATCCTCGCAGATGAACCAACTGGAAATCTTGACTCGAAATCCAGCCGCGCTGTCATTGATTCTTTCCTGGAGGCAAAAGCTTCTCTGAAAGCAACCATCTTCATGGTGACTCATGACAGCTTTTCCGCCTCCTTCTGCGACCGTGTCATCCTGCTCAAAGATGGAGTTGTCTATAAAAATATGGAACGAAATAGTTCCCAGCATGCTTTTCACGATGCACTTTTAGAGGAATTAAAACAGATGAATACGTTAGAAGAGGAGGAAGAGAACGATGAAAACCTTAACTGATACTTTTTCTGCCTTAAGAAAAAAGAACCGGAAAAATTACACACTGTACTTTATCTGTAACTTTACAGCGCTTTTACTGATCACAGCCTACTCCGCGATCCTGACTTCGCCGACTGTCCTTCTCGTTCTTCCAGAAGGCGGTGACAGCAGAAAACAGGCAATGATGATCTTCGCCCTCGCCTGCATCGGATGCGTAATTTTTACCATCTATGCCGGAAATATCTTCTTCCGCATGAAGTCAAGAGAACTCGGAATCTTCCTCGCACTGGGAACTTCTAAAAAAGTACTTCGAAATCATCTGTACAAGGACACTGCTGTCACTTCCTTAAGCGCTTCCCTGCTCGGAACCTCACTTGGGATTCCATTTGCCTGGTCTATCTGGCAGCTGTTCCGTCTGCTTGTTGTAGATAGCACTGAGATGCGTTTGGTTCTGGACTTTCGCTGTCTCCTGATTCCGGCAGCCTTTATCCTGATCATTTTACTTTTTGCATTTCTCCTTGGAAGACGGACACTTTACCGCACCAACATTATGGATGTCGTGAATGAAAAACGAACCCGTGCGGGATGTAAAGCCATGGTATGCCTCCGTCGGTATTTTGCTGATGATCCTCGGAGGAACCGCCGGATATTTTGGACCAACGATTTATCAAGTAGTATTCCGGCGCTTTTCGTCCCCATTTTTACCCCTCCTTTACATACCGCTCTTCATCGGTCTGTATATGTTTCTTTTGCACATTGTGGTACGCGGGTTCGGAAATCATAAAAAGCATCCATACAAAGGGATTATCTCACGCAGTATGATGAAATTTCATGGAAAACAGACTGTAAATAATATGATGGTCATCGCACTGCTCGTGGCTGGCGGCGCCTTCGCACTGTTCTATATCCCAACGCTACAGACCAGTCAGGCGATGCAAGTAAAATCCACTCCATATGATTATTCTTTCCACTATCCCATCGGTCAGCCGGTTCCAGGGAAAGAAGAAATTGCAGATCTTGCCAAAGATTATGACCTCTCGATTAAAGATTACAAGGAAGAAGCAACCATCCTTCTCGGCATGTCAACCACGGTAGAACGAACTACGGACGACGGAAAACTCTACACTGTCTATGAGGAATTTGCCAATGAGGGAACCTTCCTTACCGCTTCCGCTTTTGAATTTCTAACCGGTCAGAAGACAGAAGTTGCACCCGGAACATACAAAGCAGTTTCCAATGAGGACGAGACCGACACCTACTGGCTCACCTCCGGCGCAGATCAAATCGTCAACATGACGACGATGAAAAAACTTCCAGTTACTTTTGACGGCTATCTGCACTACAGTCTGTTCTCCGGGCGCTCAAACTATTATGTTCTAAACGATACAGACTACGAAAATATGGAAGTTGGTCTAGGCGATGAATGGAAGGAACATCAAGTCCTGTTTAACATTGACGGAGAAGACAACTACGAATTTGCCGACAAATTATTCCATGTTTTCATGGATGCACTCGGAGAAAAATACGCAATCTCATCCAACTATGACCGCGTTGTAAAATATGGTCGTTCCGTCAATGGGAAAAGTTACTTTCTCGATGAACCTGAGTATGCAGCCGATGCAAAAGTAGATTATGCAGACTGTGACGGCAGCACTTTCCGATTCGGATGGAAATACATGCCTTCCTTCAAAATGCTGGACTCCACTGATTTTGTTCGCACAACGGCAGTTTATCTGATGCTGTTCTTCTTTATCACCATTATCTGTGTCATGGCAGCGCTGATCATCTGCTATACAAGAAGTATCTCCATCGTCCTGAACAACCGCTACGTCTTTGAGGATTTGAAACGACTCGGCGCCTCCCCTGCATTCCTCACAAAAGAAGTAAAAGCACAGACGAGAAAAATCTTCTTTACCCCTTCCATCATTGGAATGGTCGCTATGTACTTCTTCTTTTCCATGATCATGTACGCAAATGACGGCACCATTTCTTTCACGGAAATTGCCTCACTGCTTGTGTGTCTGGCACTCTTATTCGTACTTGTCCTGATCATCTGGATTGTATACAATGCAACCGTCCGCAAGATGAAACAGATGCTGGGAATACAACAGCCCAAGAATATGAATCGGGTAATGCAATTGGAGTAATGTAAGTTACATAGCTACATAAAAATAACCGATAGAAATAAACAGGTTTGTAAAAATAATTGAACTATGCGAAAAATGCCGTAAAGTGCTTCTTACGACCACTTTTACGGCATTCTTTGTATCACTCATTTATTTTTGTAAATATTTTTCTTTCAGTTCCTGAACCTTTGCATTATATGCTGCATTCTGCTTCTGCTGAATCAAATTTCTCTTAATCGCCTCTTTTACCTCATCAAATGCTGCCACAGATGCCTCATTTTTCTTCTCAACTTTGATCAGATGATAACCAAACTGTGTCTTTACCGGTCCTACCACATGACCAATCTCAGCTGCAAATGCTGCTTCCTCAAATTCTTTGACCATCTGACCCTTTCCAAACTCTCCGAGATCTCCTCCTCTTGCACCAGATGGGCAGGTAGACGCTTCCTTTGCAGCATCCTCGAATGCTTTCTCTCCACTTGTAATAGACTCCAAAACAGAAGTACACTTTTCTTCTGAATCTACTAAAATATGTTTTGCACTAACTGTCTCTCCCTTTGTAAACTGCTGCTTATTTTCCTCATAGTAAGCTGCCACTTCCTCATCTGTCACAGTTACATCCTTTAATGTCTCTCTCATCGCGAGCTGCGCAAGAATATCTCTCTTCGCATTTTCTAAAATCTTCGCAAATTCCTCAGTCTCCTCAAGCTTTGCATCCTCCCCTGCCTGCGCAAATAAGTGCAGAGAAATCAGCTGCTCCAAATACTGCTGTCTAAACTGTGGATTTGTAACATATGCCTGCTGTTCTCTTGGAGCATTCTGTAAAAATGCATCCAATTCCGCATTTGTAATCTCCTTACCTGCAACGACTGCTAAAACTTCATTACTCATGATATTTCTCCTTTTGTTTCAAAAATGGTTATGAGTAATATGATACTATAGAGGGGGAGGATTTGCAATTTGTTTTATTGCTTACAATTTATATGAATAAATGTTTCGGAAATAAAAAGTATAAATTCCTTTTTCTATATGTAACAGATGATGAAATTTATTTTATTGATATTTGTATTCTCTAAAATATTGCAAAAAATTTCATTTATTACTCTCATGAAGAGAGTGATATCTTTTGTCTGTGTTCCAATTTCATGTTTTTGGATTTCAATCCACACTCCCGCGAAGGGAGTGACAGCAATTTTGTCCAATTTAGGACTTTTATTTTTTAATTCCTTTCATCAATTTCCTAATTAAACCTTAGAAAGTCTCTCTTTCCTTTTAACGAAAAGAAACATTTATTACTTTTTGTGCATTTTTTCTGGTGCGAATCTCTCTGGATTTTTATGTTCACTTACTACTCGCACATTCATTTATAGAATCAGTATTCCATCTGCTGCAATTCCTTTATCTACACCAACATGTTCTACTTTTGTTTTATATTGATTTCCCAAGTAGTAAAATCTCAAACTATCTACTTCTTCATCAATAATATCTGTTAGCTTTGCCTTAAACATCACACACTGTGCGTTATCCAGAATACATTCAAAAACAGAATTCTGCACTCGCCCACCATAATTTACACATTGTTTCGCCACTTGGCGTAACCTTTTCTTTCCAGCTGCTGTTTCTGTATTTACATCATATGTAATCAGCACTAACATACCTATTTTCGCCTCATTTCCAAAGAAATACCGGATAACTGTCTAAGTCGCCTCTTAAATATCTCGCCAGTAACATTGCCTGCACATAAGGAACCATCCCCCACTCTATTTTTTCCTTGAGATATGGATGTGTCAATGTTTCTTTCTTTTTGTTCTGCCATTCTGCCAACAGCTTTTTTCTTAAATCATCAGTCATCAGTACGGCACCGTTTTCTTTTGTTACAAAATTTTTGCCAGTAAGTACTTTCTTATTGATCAATGATAAAGCAAATCTGTCCGCCAGTACCGCTCTTAACTCTTCAATTAAATCTAATGACAATGAAGCTCTTCCCGGACGTTCTGTATGAAGATATCCTACATAGGGATCCAAGCCAACACTTCCAAAATTCCTCTCGCCGCTGAGGGTGTCATTACATCATAAGAATACCGTTCTACTTTTAACTCAGGACGTGAATATAATGCATAATCTCCCCAGACTCTTACCTTTACTCCCATTCCCATATTCTCACCTCTTTTTTCAGTCTCATCATAAGATCACTCCTTCCTCATAACACGCTGCAATATAATCTCGCGGCTGATAATAAAAGTCTGTATTATAATCTGAAATATGCTCATCGATCCATGAATGATACACCTCCCAAATTCCCTTTATAATTTCCTCATCGTCATAGGAATCTTCTATCAAACGCTCATATACTTCTCCTATATTCCAGTAATCAGGAACTAAATACCTACACTCCTTCTCATTGTCAAAATTTCCCAATGTGATCTTACTTTCTTCTATAAATTCATCCGCCACTTTTTCAATCGGCTCACAATGGAACACATCTGCGTACTCATAAATTCTCTCAATCCGTTCTTCCCCAAGAAAATCCACCACCTGCTTTCGTGTTCTTTTCACTTTTCTTCCAATGTATTCAATCAAACTACATGTAAAAAATAAATGATTGTTATTTTTTCTTGCCATGTGCCACCTCACATCCTACAAATTTCAGTGTATCCAGAGCAGAAATCGTATGAAAACTAATCTGATGAGTAGGATACTTGAACCTTACCAACTCCCAAAATGCCGCTCTTGATATTTTCCCATCAATAAAATTCTGTATATAATTATAAATCGTATCGTCTGCCATTGGTCCCTCCACAATATCATATTTGTGAGATTTCCCCTGACGACACGCTACAATAAAATCCAACCATTCTTCTGTCATTTCTTCAAATAAAAGATAATTCAATTTTTCATTTGGCTCATATTCGTATTGATTAACATACCCCTTTTTCCCATATCTCGTAGCCCATCGTTCTGCTTGTTCCTGATATCGTGTGCAATAAAATCCAAAATAAAAATCTTTGTTATATTTCGCTTTCCGAATCTCAGGATATTCCACTCTCTCATTACTTCCATGATATAAAATCATTCGCATACTCCTCTTATTTACTTCACTTTATTATTCTGACCATTTTAATTATTTTCTCATATTGTCAATATATCATATTTTTTCGTACTAATTAACCCCAAAATATATTTCGTTAAAATACTTTTTACAAAAAAATTTATCTTACACCCTATATCCTTCTAATATCGTCTCCAAATATTTTCTGTATGCCTCCCTCACTTCCATGGGCTCCACAATTTTCACATGAGCCCCTACTCCCGTAATCCATCCAAAAAACTGAGGGCTGACTACCACATTTACATGTACTATAAATTGATTTTCATCGACAGTTCTCATCCAGACATCCTTCCCGAATCTGTCCAATATCACTCCTGCCAAACTATTTTGACATAAGAGTTTTACTCCTATTTCCATTCCTCCATACATACCAAATGTTTTCTTTGTAAGTTCAGATGGATCAAATTTTTCAAATTGTTTTTGACCTTCCCGGTCTTCCTCACAAATATCCAAATGCTTCATCTTATCGACTCTGTAATGCTTTACTTTCCCCGCCACATCATCGAATGCAATTAAGTAATACTTTTCATCATCCCAAGTAAGTACCCAAGGGCTAATCTTGTAAAACATCCCATTCTTTCTAAATCTCAATTCCTTTTTTGGCGTCCACTCTGCATACTGAAATTGAATCTTCTTGTTGTTATATATCGCGGAATGAATTTTATCCACACTGTAATAAATCTCTTCATTTTCAGTCTTCAAGCGGTTTAAAATAGTTACTTGTTTTGCCAACTGTTCTGCCTGAAACGTACTGCAAAGTTTCTCCAACTTAAAAATAAGTTCTCTTGATTTTTTCTCTGTAATAAATTTAGAAGACTGAACAGAGTCTACAAGCAATTTCAGCTCTGGAAATTCAAAGCTTCTTTCCCCAATATAATATCCAGATGCTTTTCCTTTTTGCTGTATAATATCTACTCCAAACATTCTCAACGCTTCTATTTCTCCGTAAATCGTTCTCCGATCGGCGTGAATTTGATACTGTTGCTCCAAAAGCTTACAAATATCTGTAGCATTCAAAATATGATCTTGATCTGTATTTTCTGCTAAAATCCGCATTACATATAGCGTTCTAAGCTTCGTCTCATACACTCCCATAACACATTTCCTCCCAAACAAGTCTCAAAACTCATTGGTATTATTATAACATAATTTTCTTGCCCTAAAGTCCGATCTGTTTATCTTTTTCCTTATGCTCCCTGCTCAATCATTGTAAATAATTCCTCCAAGCGCCTTTGAGATCTTCTGTTACTTCTTGCCCTCGCGCTGGCAAAATATCGCTTCTCCTTTTTTGTTCTATTAGGAAGCAATCTATAATCTATCATCTCTATTTTCCGGGCTGCATCATGTTTGCTTATATAAAAAAGATATTTTTCTATACTTTTTGAAAAAGGAACATCTCTTTGCCTATGATAAGCTCCTTCTTCAACCTCATCAAGCGAGAGCACTCCCTGCATATAATTTTTATGATAAAGTAAAAACCTATGTTCGCTCATACTATAAATCATCTTCCAACATCCAACATCTGTTCGTACATACAGAACATGATTCAACAAATCTACCTCCATATGATTCTTTCTTGCATATTTTAAAATCTGTTCCTTCTTCATGCGAAACAATGCATCCATTCCATCACAGTACGGACAAATATGATACCCCGCTTTTTCCGCCGCCTCACTGCTTAACTGCATTCTATTTTTAGGAAGAATCTTTTTTGCATATCTACATTCTTCGCGGTGATAGACTTTCGCTTTACTTTGCATACTCACAACTCTCATTATCTTTTACTCCTTTCCCTGCCATATGATATAATTTTCTGATATTTTCTTATGTTTGTATTATAAAAAAGTAGATGTACAAAAATCTGTACACCTAATGTTATTTTCTATTTATTAACCTCTTAAAACCATACTATTTTCAAATTTCACTTTCCCCTATCCCGTACCAGCAAACATATTTTTCCACTTTTTTTACTTTTTTCAAAAAATCTCTTGCAATTTCTCTCATCTTGTCCTATAATACAGAAAAATATTTCAAATTCATTTGATAGGAACAAGTAGTCTTCAGCGGATTTTTCAGAGAGGTAACGGGTGGTGCGAGTTGCCAATGAACCTGACAGATGAAATCATCCTTGAGAAGCAAACTGAAACAAAGTAGGAGCGCCGGAGTAAAGCCACGTTACAGGTGAGACGCATTAGATGATGCGGATATGAGCTGAGATTTTCTCAGGAATTAAGGTGGTACCACGGTCTTCAATCGTCCTTTCTAGGGCGATTTTTTTTATTTTAAGGAGGTTATCTATGAAACTACAAAAGAAACAAATTTTACTCGTCAGCTTTATGTTGTTTTCCCTTTTCTTTGGTGCAGGGAACCTGATTTTCCCTCCATTTTTGGGACAAAACGCAGGAGACAAAACTCCATTTGCAATTGCAACCTTCCTGATTACAGCAGTGGCATTGCCTGTCCTGGGTGTTGTTGTTGTTGCGAAATTTGATGGACTAGAGCAGCTCGCAAAAAAGGTTAATCCTAAATTTGCCATTTTCTTTACTATTTTGATTTACCTGTCTATCGGACCTGGCCTTGGAATTCCTCGTGCGGCTTCTCTCCCGTTTGAGATGGCAGTTGCACCATACCTTCCGGAAAATGCGAATTTGACTGTATTTATGTTTCTCTTTTCCTTAGTCTTTTTCCTGACTGCCAGCTGGCTTGCATTAGCTCCAAATAAACTGGTAGAACGAATCGGAAAATTTTTGACACCATCACTGCTACTTTTACTGTTTTTTGTATTTGTCAATTTCCTATTCCGAGGCACCGTGAAAGTCAATCCTGCTCAAGTAAGTTATAGCAGCAATCCACTTGTCAAAGGATTTTTAGAAGGATATCTTACAATGGATACCATTGCAGCCTTAAATTTTGGACTTGTAATTGCAACTACAATCAGAAGTTTAGGGGTGAAAGAGAAAAAAGGTGTGATGAAATACACTGTCATGACCGGAATCTTTGCCGGAACAATTCTTGCATGTGTGTACTTATCTCTGGCATATATGGGAATGAGTTCCTCAGGTGTCTTCCCAATCCAGGAAAATGGTGCATGGACACTCCGCTGCATTGTTCACCAACTGTTTGGTGATACCGGCGCAGTTTTACTGGCAGCAATCTTCACATTAGCATGCTTGACAACCTGTGTTGGACTGATTACTTCCATCTCACAATATTTTTCGACATTGACTACAAAATTATCTTATCGTCAATGGGTATTATTGATTGCGGGATTTTCTTTTATCATCTGTAATCAGGGATTAAATATGATTTTAAGCATTTCCGTTCCGGTGTTGGATGCTATCTATCCAGTCTCCATCACTCTGATTTTACTTGGATTATGTCATCGCTGGATAAAAAATATCACTTATATCTATCCATGCACCATCGGTGCAGTAAGTATCCTCAGCGTTGCATATGCACTTGAAAATCTTGGAGTTTCCTTTGGATTTGCCGGCAAATTGCTCCATGCACTTCCACTGTACTCTCTGGGTCTTGGATGGGTTCTTGTAGCACTTGTAGTTACAGGTCTTTGCACACTGTTCTATCAGCTCAAGACAGCTAGACTTTCTCGTTGCAATATGGAAACATCTGCGGAACCTTTCAACTACACAGAATAGTAAAATGAGGAGCGCTTTGACTTGCGCTCCTCATTCATTTCTTCATAAACATCAATTTAAAAATAAAACAGTTCTTCAAACTTTTTTTCTAAAGCAATACACAGAAGTAATGCCAGTTTCGCAGTAGGATTGAACTGACCTGTCTCAATAGAACTAATCGTATTTCGCGACACTCCAACTAACTCTGCAAGCTCCATCTGAGATAGTTTTCTCTCAGCTCTAGCATTCTTTAAGTTGTTTTTCAATATCAATTCGCCATCCATATTAATGCCTCCAAATAGCCAGATACAAATTGATAATCGTTGTCATTCCCCAACATATAGCCAAAAATAAATCCTTTTTTTCTTCTCCATTTTATATTTGTATATATAAAATCCAGCCAGTGTTGTCTCATACATTGCAAGAATATCATACATCGGCTCTCCTCTAAAAGCTTTCAGTATCACGAGAAAAGCAAATACAATCGCTGAAGCGACCATCCCATAATTGTACCCTTTCATTTGTATAAATACTTCCCTCTCATCATAATGTTCACTTTCTTTCTGTGCCATTTTCAAAATCTCATCTCGTTCCATCTCAGCACCTCCATATTAAATTGACAAGTTTTGTTGTCATAATTATATCTCCGCCAAGTTTTCTTGTCAATCCTATTTTCCAAGTTTTCTGTGCATAGAGAATCCTTTTCTGTTTTGAAATAGGCATGTTTTTCTTCTATCAAATCAATTGCCTCTTCCAAAAGTTCAGAAACTATTTTTATTGTAGTTTCCGGAACCTCAAAAACATTACTCCTTTCCATTGTCAGCAAAACACATTATTTGTGCAAAATACATTAATATATTTTCTAATTTGATTGACTTTTGTTCAAAACGCTTGCAATTATTCTGTTAAAGAGTTATCATATGTATTAATAAGGTATTCATATAATATATCAAAAAAAGGAGTAAATTACATGAAAACCTTAATCAGTGCGGAAAATACTTGGGGGTTATTCGCGATTTTGGTAGCGGTTGCTGCATTAGCAATCTATTTGGAGCAAAAATACCAATGGGCTTCAAAAATCACAGGATGCGTGCTGGCACTTATTGGATGTCTTATTTTATCAAACTTAAGAATTATTCCAACAGAAGCAGCAGCATACGACTTCGTTTGGGACTACGTTGTTCCACTTGCAATTCCAATGCTACTTTTGCAAGCTAACGTTAAGAAAATTTCAAAGGACTCTGGACGTCTGATCATTATATATCTGATCAGCGGAATCGGAACAGTAGCCGGAGGATTTCTTGCATTCTTTGCGTTAAAGAACTTTATTCCTGAACTCAACAAGGCAACTGCCATGATGGTCGGAACATATACTGGTGGAAGCGTAAACCTTGTTGCTATGGCAGATGCATTTGATGCAGGTAGCGAATTAGTATCTACATCCGTTGTCGCTGACAACTTGCTAATGGCACTTTACTTTTTCGCTTTAATCGCAATCCCAACAGTAAGCTTCTTTAGAAAACATTTTAGGCATCCACTTCAGGATGAAATTGACAAACGTACTGCAAATGGCGAAAGTCAGAATCACGCACAAAGCTATTGGACAGCGAAACCGGTCGCTCTCAAAGATATTGCATTTACCTTTGCACTCTCTTTTGTGATTGTTGCTGTTTCTACTGAGATTGCTGCGTTCTTTGGACGAATCATCCCAACATCTAATTTTGTATTAGCTCTGTTAAATGGATTGATCGGTAACAAATATCTTATCATGACAACGCTTACAATGATTTTAGCTACTGCATTCCCAACACAGGTTGGTGAAATCGCAGGTGCTCAAGAAATCGGTACATTTATGATCCACATTTTCTTTGGTGTCATCGGTGCTCCAGCTTCTATCTACCTGATTCTTACAAAGGCACCATTGCTTCTTGTATTCTGTGCGATCATCGTTGCAACAAACATGTTGATTTCTTTCCTCTTTGGAAAACTTTTCAAGTTCAATCTGGAAGAAATCTGTATTGCATCCAATGCAAACATTGGAGGACCAACAACTGCTGCTGCTCTTGCGATTGCAAAGGGATGGAACGCCTTAATCGTCCCAGCACTCCTTGTTGGTACATTAGGATATGTAATCGGTAACTACTACGGAATCTTTGTAGGAACGTTACTTCGATAATCTACACTAAGGTAGCACATAAATTCCCACGCTGAATTGCCGGTGTGGGAATTTTTTAAAAAACATCATAAATGACAGGAGGATTTTTTAAATATGTCAGTTTTAAAAGGATTTGAACCAGCAAACGTATTAAGCTATTTTGAGGAGCTCTGCAAAATTCCTCATGGATCAGGAAATACAAAAGCAATTAGTGATTATTGTGTACAATTTGCCAAAGATCACAATCTTCGCTATGTACAAGATGAATATAATGATGTCATCATCTACAAAGATGGTACAGAAGGATTTGAAAACTCAGCGCCAGTAATCATACAGGGACATTTAGATATGGTCTGTGAAAAAACTTTGGATTCCACTCATGATTTCATGAAAGATCCTTTAGACTTGAAAGTAGAAAATGGTTACTTATATGCACAGAATACGAGTCTTGGCGGAGATGATGGAATTGCAATTGCTTACGCACTTGCAGTTCTTGCCAGTGACACTATTGCTCACCCACCAATCGAGGCCGTCTTTACTGTAGATGAAGAAACTTCTATGTTAGGCGCCGAAAAATTAGACATGACTCTCTTGAAAGGACGTCGTCTTCTTAATATCGACTCCGAAGAAGAAGGTGTTTTGACATGTGGGTGCGCAGGCGGTCTCCGTCAACATGTTACATTTGATTTCCAGAAAGTAGAAAAAGAAGGTACTGAAATCGAACTTTGGATCAAAGGATTGTTGGGCGGCCACTCTGGTTCTGATATCCACAAACAAAGAGGAAATGCAGTAAAACTTTCTTCCCGTATGTATATCCATTTATCAAAAACATTTGCTATGGATTTGATTTCTATTGATGGTGGTGAAAAAGATAATGTCATCACTTATAGTGCTAAAATGAGAGTATTGGTAGACAGCGCTCAGGCGGAAGAATTTATCACAGCTGTCAGAAAAGAAGAAGCCATTTGGAAAAAAGAATTCAGCAATGACGAAACCGGCCTGAACATCGAGATTACAAATGCAGGTCAAAAGAACATTGCGGTAATTGCTCCAGCAGATTCTTCTAGAATTATGAAATTTATCTATGCAGTACCCCAAGGACTAATCTGCTCCGATCGCAATCTTCCGGGACAATCTGAAACATCCTTGAATCTTGGCGTTACAGTTACCAGAGAAGAGTCTGTATTCATGCAATTTCTTCTTAGGAGTTCTATCGAAACAAAGAAACAATCCCTTTGCGAAAGAGTTGGTGCATTGGTAGAACTTGCTGGCGGTCACTACATCATTGACAGCGAATATCCGGCATGGGGATACGATCCAAACTCTAAGTTACGCCCTCTTATGCGTGATGTTTATGTAAAAATGTTCGAAGAAGAACCTAGAGTGGAGGCTGTTCATACCGGTTTGGAATGTGGCATCTTCGGCGGTCACTGTGAAGGTCTTGACTCTGTCTCCTTTGGTCCAAACATCCTGGATATTCATTCCATCAATGAAAAATTAGACCTTGCCTCTGTAGAACGCATGTGGAGATTTTTGCTGGAAGTTTTAAAAGCTTGTAAATAATATTCTTTTCTAAGATTTGAAAGTATTGTCATTTGATTGTCAACGGACATAGAAAGAGCCAAGAAAACCCGTAAAATAGGCATTTCTTGGCTCATATATTCAAACTTGTAAACTTCTCTTTGCTTGGTAGTGCTTATCCCTTATTTTTGCCTTAAATCAATCCATTTTTGAACTGTTTTATATATATTTGCTATTCCTTCGTCAAATTGTATTGTTAACAACATACACTGCATATCTCAAAATTCATGTGATGATTTTATATTACAATGTTTAAATACTTTTAGACGACACTCCAACTCTTCTACAACCTAAACTTCACTTACGAATAACTTTCCTCATACCCGATCCACAAAATTCATGAGGAATTATTTTAAATCCTCTTGATTCATAGAATGTTTCTTTTCCTTTTTCTGCAATCAATTGAATACTGCAACGGCCCCCGTCTGGTGTTGCACTATCGACATATTCAATTATCATATTAAGTATTTTACTGCCAATGCCCATTTGTTGATAAGCCGGCTGTACTACAATGTCTACTATCATATAATACATTCCATCACCAATCACTCTTCCCATACCGACTACTTGGTTGTCTTCTTCTGCTGCCACTGTATATAAACTATTTTGGAGTGACTTTTCAGTTTGTGTTCTTGAAAAATTTATCCACCCAACGCTTTCACGAAGTTTACAATATTCCTCATAACATAAAGTGTTTTCTTTATAGTTCACGTAAAATATATCCTCCTAATCTAGGTTTATCAAATATGAAGTAGTTACTCATCTCTATTTGAATGATATCTTTTTTAATTCACAATCCCCTCCAGCCCCTCCCCAACCGCACAAAGCATATTCCTCACAAACAAACAGAATTGTTATATGTTTTATATGCTACTTCAAATCTTCACTTACTCAAATTTGGGGTTGAATGGTATCATCCAATAAATTCCCGTATTCTTATCCTCAAGACAATAATAATGTGGTCTATTACCTGCCTTATTTTCCTGATCTACGGATTCGATATCTCTTCAAAAAGTCTGTCTTTTATAATATAAACTCCTGTTTCCTTCCTTCATTCCATCCTCTCCTCGGAAATATGGAAAAAGTCCCTCACCTTTCGGCAAAGGACTAAACTTTCACCCCGACCATTTATATACCACATATCGGCAGTGGTAAACTTTCTTTGTACTAATATACTAGCAAGTACAAAGAGGAACGTCAATAGAATTATCCATTAAAAATATATGCTGTTTACACAAAATTATTCAAACTCGTCTCACAGCAATTTAATTCTCATGTTTTTATAGCATTCCAGCTATTTTTTATTGCTATATTCGCCCTATTTGCATAAGTGCTTTTGACTGTTATAAAAATTGTACTCAAAATGCACTCAGGCTACATCTGAGTTATATATTTAAATTTTTCTCAACTCTACAACCGAGAATTTGACTTTCCTAATCACAAATATAAATTCATTAAATCAAACTCCACATACTCATCGTTAATTTTGAAAAAACCAGGAAATGAACCTATTTTTTCAAAACCATACTTTTCGTACAATTTGACTGCTCTGGTATTATCACTTCTGACTTCTAATGAAATAATCTCTGCGTGAGCGATATTTTTTGCAAAATCAATAATATAATCTATCAACATACTACCAATTCCTTTGCTCCACTCAGCTCGTTTTACAGAAACAGCCAGTTCACCTCTATGTTTTAGACGTTCTCTATTCATACCGCTAAAACTGGCATTGCCAACAATTTCATTTCCTCTTTTTGCCACACACATTACAGATGATGTCGAATCCAGAAGAGAAGCAATATAGTCTCGTTCTTCCTCAATGGAAATCGGCATTCCTTCTGCACCAAATGTAAGATTATCAGTTTCTCCACCAACAATTTTCAGATATTCTAATATGTTTTCAGCATCTTCCGGTAATGCTTTTTCAATTTTAATTTCCATCACATTTTCACCTCAAAATTCCGATTTATCGATTTTCTAAGTCAAAAGTTGTTACTTAATTCAATGGAGATTCCATCAATACAACTTTCTTATTTGCTGCATCCATCATCACTTCACATCCGATAGGCATAGTAAGCATAGGGTGTGTATGACAACAATCAAAATCAGCTAATATAGGAATTTTAGTATCTCCTAAAACTTCTAATAGAATTTCATAAGGACATTTTCCAGTTCCATTATCATCGAATTTTTCATGTTTTCCCAAAATTATTCCACTTACTTTTTCAAATACACCAGCAAGTTTCAACAATGAAAAAGAACGTTCTATTGTACATGCATCTTTTAACGAATCCTCAATAAACAGAATATCTCCCTTTTTAATCTCCGGCATATATTCAGTTCCAAAAAAGCCCTCCATTGTGTTAAGATTTCCGCCTATCATTCTCCCTTGACAAATCCCTGGATTCACGCATATCCAATCATTTCCAAGTTGCTCTTTTGATCTGTCTTGTTCAGCCCAATTAATAAACTCTTCTGTCCAAACCTCTGGCTTTTCATAACAATAAGGAAAAGATATTGTCCCTTTTATCATAGAGTTAAAACTATCAAATGTCCAATCAACAAAAGGAGGCAACTCCCCAAACGAAGATGCAACAGCCGGTCCATAAAAAGTAATTAGCCCTGTCTTTGCGTAAATAGCAAGCAATAAGGCGGTAACATCTGAATATCCAATAATTATTTTGGGATGCTTCTTTAAATATTCATAATCAATATATGGTAAAATTGAGTTTGTATTGTTTCCGCCAATAGATGCCATTAGAATCTGAACATCCTCATTGTATAAGAGTTGATTAAACTCCTGTGCTCTTTCCTGAATTGTTCCAGAACGGTAGTTATCCTTTTTTCGGTATAACTGCCCATTTATTATTTTATAACCTTTAGATTCTAAATATTTGACTCCTCGTTCATAACGAACAGGGACAGTTGCAGAAATTGGTGATGATGAAGAGAATACGCCTATTGTAATATCATCTTTTAATTTTCTTGCCTTCATATTTCAAGTTCCTCCAGAAATTCCAGTTTAATTGTTTCAATTATACCCCTCTGCTCTTATTCTGGCAATTCTTATCTATACAAAAAGGTAGTCGTTCCAACGGGAACAAATGGAGGCTGATACTCAGAAAGTAAAAGAAGAAGTACAAAAAGTAGAACAAAAGCTCCTGAAGCAACAAAAAAAGATTAAAGAACTGGCTCCTACAGTGCAGGGATTAGAACGTCTTGCGGCTGAGTATTCTTCCAGATCAGAAGAATGGCTGCCGGAGATCGGAACTTTGGAATCTGCAAAGTCTTACCGGGATAAAAAAATTAAACCTCTATTGAAAGAAATTGTGAATGTACTGCACAGCCTTTACGTGAAGTATCGCACAATATCTAATAAATATGACAGATTGGAAATCTCTTATAATCAAGAATTGTCAGCGAAAGAGCGGATTCGTAATCGACTTGATGATGTGCTGAGTGAGAATGAACAACTTCGTAGTGTAGAAATGGATTATCAGAGAACAAAAGCGGTACTTGGTTCAGATGTGGTGCAGTCGGCAGTGAGGACAGCGAGACAGAGGGAACAGGCGATTGAGGAACACAGATATGCTGTAAGAAGAAAACATGATAGAGGCGCAAGGTAATTTGATACAAAAGTATGGGTGGTCGTTCTAAGAGTAAACATCTTGATTTCCTTTATTTCCTGTAATAGAAACATACATATGATAATTCCTCCACCCCTTTTTCTTTATTATACCATAGATAGCACAAAAATAGCACGTATAAAATCATAAAATTTGACAAAAAAATAAGCCCTGAATGGCTTAAATAAGGGGTTTCTAAGGAAAGTTATAAAAATGATGTGTCAAACTCCCGGTTTTTTAGTATCAAAAATGTGTTTAGATATTGAACATGATCTTAAAGTGCGAATGTTAAAAGATATAGAAACCGATTCTACAACCGATGGCTATGATATTGTAAATACATTTCTAAGTCACAACAGCTACATCATTGGCAAATTGGAAGCTACCAGCGCTTCTCCCTTTACAAGTGATTTGATTCATAAGTACTTTACAGTCCAACGAGTATATAACCCTCAAAAAGGGAAAAAAGAAAACAAAATCACCTTATATGATGACTGTCCAGCTTGGGTCCTTTTAGAAATGCTTACTTTTGGAGATTTTATAAAATTCTACGAATTTTACTACTCCACAAGATCATATAGCAAAATATCTTTCCCTGTTATAAACCTTGTCAAGAGTTTAAGAAACGGAACCGCACATAATAATTGTATATTAGCAGATTTGGCACATGGAACTTCTCGTCCGCCTGCAGAAATTAGCCAGGCTATTGCAAAAATAGCTTCTATCAATACCACTCAACAGCAGAAGAAACTCTCTTGTCGTCCAATGCTTGAATTCATAGCTTTGCTTTATACTTACAATTTAATAGTATCAGATAAGGTGAAACATCATAGAACGCTGGAATTAGAAGATTTGTTCTTCAACCGAATGCTCCAAAAAGGAGGGTTTTTTCTAAAAAATGAATTGATTAAAAGCAATTACGAATTTGCTTGCAAGGTTATTGACTTTCTCTTTTAAAAATTTTCAAATCATAGTTAGAATAATTTGTCAATACTTTTTTTCAAAATCTGTTGACTTTTTGGCTCTATCTACATATAATAATATCAGAATCATAAAAACGTATTACGTTTTTGTAAGGGCGGCGTTGCGACGGCGTTCTATTTTTTTGTTCAAAAATAAATGGTACTCAAACTGTACTCAACAGACATAGTAAGAGCCCGGAAACCCGCATAAATGCTGGATTTCCGAGCTCCATTTTTTTATTCAAACTCGTCTTTTACATTCGTACAAATGCTTATAAAGTGTATTATCAATTCGTTTTATGTGTGTTTTATGATTGATTATCCGCATAATCCACTTCGTCCGTAATGTTTTTGTAGCCAAAATGTAGCCACTAATTTTATTCACCTCACAGGAACTTATTTACCCCGTCAGATTTTCATGCCTCATAGTGAGTTCTTTCTAACGGCTTACAAGTAGACTATGGAAGTACTCTATAGCAAGGGCAGTCCAGCAGAAGGCAGATTTTATCCGTGCTGTCATAGTTGGCACATTTGTTTACCAGCCGCCG
>OLIX01000348.1_pt1 | contig 49098 bp, 78 predicted proteins | sample 1601331 | NCBI WGS metagenome assembly OLIX01 (sample SAMEA2452120, study PRJEB22498) | human gut metagenome | biome: human feces; feature: human gut; material: feces | place: Australia | collected 2012 | reverse complement strand
CTGAAGACAGAGTTGCGGCCCTCGGAAAAGACTACATCAATATTTCGTTGGTTGGCAAGCCTGGAACTGGAAAAACTGTAATGGCGTATGCTATTAGTGCAGCAACCGGAATGCCTGTATATTCTGTAAACCTTTCTCACAATACAGATGAGGATGAATTTCAGGGCCAGACGAAGATTGTAGACGGTAAAGCACAGTTTGTTGAAACTGACTTTTTAAATGCCTATACAAATGGTGGTATTATTATTTTGGAAGAGGTAAACCTTGCAAATCCGGCTGTAATTATGGGTGCTCTTGGACAGGCAGTTGAATTTCCATTTATTCTGAAAAGAAATGGTTATGAAACAGTGCGGAGACATCCTTTATGCATTATTATCACAACAATGAATATCGGCACTGCCGGTTCCAAAATCCCATCACAGGCTTTTATGAACCGTTTTAAACAGACCTACACATTGAATGACCCAACAGCAAGCGATTTCGTCAAAATCTTGTGTACTTCCGGTGCTGAAAAAGCAAAATGCCAGTGGGTATATGATGCTTATGAAAAGATTGTAGCATACCTTAATTCTGATGAAATTAATGAAGAAGATATTGCTATGACACTTTCTTTAAGAACCTGCTTCGGTGCATTAGAGAATATGGAAGAGGGAGACAGCCCTCTGGATGCTATTAAGCATTCCATTATCGGAAAGATTGCAGAAAGTGATTTGGCTTTAGCAAGAGATTGCGAAACAGAAGTATTGAAAAAATCTGTACCTAAACCTATGTTTTAAAGAAATAAACCGCAAAAAGCGGTTTTTTTCTTTGTAGAAAAGCCAGAAATATTTTTATTTTCATACATATTATATATAGTAGTATAATCTAGGTGAATAATTTCAACAAATATCTACTAAAGTAGACTGCTATATTTGGAAAAATATTCACATACTAAGGATATACTACAAATAAATATCTGCTAAAGCAGACACAATGACGTTAAAAACTATTCGAAAAAGGAGTTTGATAATTTGTGAAACAAACAAAGAAAAATATGCCTGAGGAAGAACCAAAAATGTATGTAGCACCTCCAAGTGAAAAAGATATATTCGCAGAAAAATTATCCCAAAAGGGCTATGACACATTTTTTGAAAACGGAGTACTAATAATCCGCTGTGAATCAAGAAAGAGAATGGAAGAATTAAATGCTGAATTCGGAAAGTTAAACTTTTCGATTGGCTATGTTTTCTCGGAATAATAATTTTATTTTTCTATTGTTCATACATATTATATTTGAATATTGAATAATAGGAGGATAAAAATATGTCACTTACAAACAAAGAAAGAATTTCAAAAGCACAGGATATTGTTTTAGCACAGACTTGCGTAGAATTTATCGAGGATTATCGTTGTACTCCAGACTTTGTAGAAGTTATCGGAAATGCTGGCGGAGATGTTTTAACATTTCGCGTCTACAACGATGGATCTATTTACGAAAGATAGGTGGTTGTATGGAATACTATCTTTCCAAAACGCGCTATCATTGTGTTTATAAGGCTATACAAAAGACGCAGAAGGGAATCTTTGCAGCCGTTTATGACGGAGAAAATATTTCATTTTCAACTATCCCGTATAACCGGCTTGCTAGAGTATATTCATTCCACTGTATGGTTAAGGATTTTTCAGAAAAATATAATCTGATAAAACCAGTAACAGCGGTATCTGTACAACGAGAAATAATGTGCTGTCAAAAATTGCTTAAAAAAATGCCAGACAATGAGCGACTGAAAGACAAAGTTTATTGGCTCGCAATATTGTTGTCCCGCATGAAATAGAAAAGAGCTTCGGCTCTTTTTTTATTTTGTGATGATTCGTACATATTATATATGAAATAGAAAAATGGAGTAAAAACATAAATAAACCACGGAGGAATTTTTGTATGAAAGAATTTAAAATTAAAACCATGTATGTTATTGCAATTATTGTAGCGATTGTATTGATGTTTGTATTTATAGGATTAGATATAACCGTTATTAATTCAAATTTACCAGTATGGTTAAAATGGTTAATTTTGCATAAGTAGAGTATTACTACTTTATAAAGAGGACCAGCAATGGTCCTTTTTTATTTTGCAATGATTCGTACATATTTAAAATATAACATTGAATATAAGGAGGAGCATATGAATAAGAAAGAAAATAAATTGTTTCTTGTATTTCAAAAATACTTTAAAACCCTTTTGCCGGGACGCACATTAGTGTTGCATGAAATTGACACCAATATAGAAAGAAACATCGGCTACACTTCCTATGCTGGAAGAGTTTGCAATATGTCTTTAGCATTAAAACATCCCATTATGGAAGGTTTATCGGCAAAAGAAAGAACTTTATTAATTACTGGAGTGTTTGCTCATGAAACACTGCACCAAATCTTTACTGATTTTCATTACACCAATATAACATTGGCAAAATATAATCGGCAGGAAGCACAAATCATAATGGCTTTTGCAAACCTTTTAGAGGATGCTGGAATAGAATTCTGGGCCCCAACCGTACTTGGAGATGATCTTTTAAACGCTCTTGATTATTCAATAAAAGTTATTTACGAAAAATCAAGGCCGATAAGTAAGGAAAAAAGTGCTTTCGCCCAATTAAATGCAGCATTAATACAGTTTGGAGATTTGGGCATTGTAAAAGGAGAATTCACATATCCAGAAGCCAAAACTTATTTTGACAAAATTGCGCCATTGTTTAATGATGGCATTAAAGAACCTATCTCAAGTAAACGTATTGATTACGCAGTAACGTTTATGGAAATGACACGACCTTTATGGGAACGTGAAGCAAAAGAGCAGGAAAAATTCCAGAAAGCTTTAAATGAAATGCTTCGCCAGATGCTTGTAAATCTAGCAAATGGTAATAGTTCGCCAGAAAAGAACGGCGACGGAACGGATGCCAGCAAAAACAGTCGTGATTCTAGTGATGAAAGTGGCGGTCACGCTAATGATAGCTCTTGCAGCAGCAGTAGTGGTGATGCAAATAGCGGAAATAGTGATTCAGACAGCAATTCAGATGGCAATTCAAATAGCAATGCAGACAGCAACGCCGTTAAAGCTATTAAATCTGCTTCTCAAAACAGAAAAAATCAAGCTGATGCAAGAGATAATGCAGCTTCAAATATCAAAGAAGGAAATTCTGTCACGTCAGATAATGCTTCTGAAATTGCAGCAGAGCTGGAAAGCTGTATTTCTGTAGACCCGTCAGCGGCAGATTCTATTGAAGACACTTTGAAACGCATAGAAAAACGGCTGAAAAAGGAAGCTAAAAACGATTCTCTGGATTTCGAAGTTGATTCAGCTGTTTTAAAGGCTTCTACTTGCAAAAATGTTAAGGTAACTTCCGATGCTGTGGCTGTTGTAAGGTACAATTCCATTGTTCGCGAGAACAAGAAAACTATTACGGCAGTTGCAAATGCAATCGAACGTATTTGCCGTAAAGAGCCTGAAGAAACCTTACATCACACAAGTGGTCACTACAACATCAAGCGTGCAAATTGTAAGGTCACAGCAAAGCTCTTTGACAAGAAAAAAGAGCCTGGAGACAAAAAAAATATAAGTGCATTGCTTCTTATAGACGAATCTGGTTCCATGTTTGGTCAAAAAATTGATACTGCCCAAAAGATGGCTATAATTTATGCAGAAGTATTCGAAAGATTACATATTCCGTACTGCATTATCGGTTTTACCGCAGATACACAAGGAGTAGACGCTTTACATGAGCATTTTGTGACATTTAATGGTGATTCTTCCGAAAAATACTCACTTGCAAAAATGAGTGCTATCGCAAATAACCTTGATGGTTATTCAATCCGTTATGCTGGTGAAATTTTAAAGCGTACTCCATCTTCGAGAAAATTACTTCTTGTTGCTTCAGACGGACAACCAGCAGCAGTTAAATATCATGGACATAATGGAATCAAAGATACAACTGATGCAATAAAGGAAGTCAGAAAATATGCTTCTGTATTCGGTTTTGGTATTGGAAATTGCCCAACAGAAATTTTGCATAAGATGTATGGAAAAGACTACATCCATGTAGAAGATGTAAACAGCCTTACAGGAATTTTTATTAGAAAAATAAAGAAAATAATAGGAGGAAATGATTAATGAATGTAAAAGCTTATCAGGATGGAACACGCTTTGTTATGGTTTTTGAAGATTGTACGCCGGATATTACAGAATGCCTTAAGGCATTTATAAAACCGGTTATGGAAGCAAAAGCAGAAGTAAAACCCATGAAAAAAGAGGTTATCATAAAAGCTTCTGGTTATGATGGAATGACTATAGCACAGTGTCTTGAAGAAAAGAAGGATGCAGGATATGCAGCAATTGCACATATGATGCAGGATTTTAGCGAAGAAGAACGCCCTATTGTCGAGGAAAATCTCTCGAACTATATCAAAGAACGTTTTTTAGGGATTGATCCATACGAATTTGCTGAGAAATTAACAGACAAGCAGTGTGCTATTTTCTTCAAGCAGTTCTTACATGCAGCAGCTCCGTATATGAAGCCTATCTCAGAACAGGCAGGATATGCGTCTTTCAAAGAATTTATTGAGAAAGCACCGCTAGAACAGAAACGTTCTGCTGTAGCAGCTGTAATCGAAAAAATTAAATAATTACAATCAAAAAGCCTACTCATTGAAAGAGCAGGCTTTTTTTAATCGTATTGGCAAGTATTTAATTCGATCATGGCATAAATTAATACTAACGGAAAAAATGCTATCAAAAGGACAACTGATATACATTCGAATATAATTCTAAGCCATCTGTATTGTTTCAGTAAGTTTATCATCTTCTTTTTCATGATTTTTTTCTCTTTTTTTGTAGGTTGTTGCCGCTTTGAAAGACTGCATGAACTTATAATATTTATATAAAAACATGTCTTTTTGAGAATCTGGCAAAGAACTATGAAAAAAATCTAACGGAGTATTATAAAGCTCTTTACTCACTTCATATAATTTCAATTCTTTTAGCTTTGTATTGGTCTTTGTTGTGTCTGCAAACATTTGATATAATTCTGCTATATCATTGAATGGAATATAGTTACTTATCGCATATTGTAATAAAACCCCGGCTTTATAATAACAATATGGACCCTTAAAATATTTCTTTGGAAATTTTGCTTTTACTCCAGCCAATATTCTTTTGTACATTTTTATTGCCTGTTCTGTTGGATCATACGGAACATCTTTTGGAAAAGCTAAATGTACGATATAGTCAAAGTCCTCATTTATATCCAAGTCCGGTGGAGCAGGTATGTATTTTAAGGTAACATCTAATTTTAATTTTTTTACGATTTCTTTATCTATGCATTCGGCCGCATCCTGTGGCTGCCAATGCAATAAATTCTTAATTGCGTATCGCCATATATTTAAAGCAGTTTCTTCCTGTTCATCCTCTGTGCCTCTTATAATAAAAGACTTTGGATTGGCTTTCCCTATTAGTAAGTCTTCGTAATTACTTAAATCTGACATAAAATGTCCTCCTTCCTATATTAATAATATGTACGATTATCTTATTTTTTTTGCCTTTTTTACAATGGAATTTTGTTTTTTGAGAAATCGTACATATTATAGATAAATATTGAAAAATGGAGTACACAAATAAAAAGGTTCATGGTTTGCAGAAGTGGATTGCAGGCTGTGGGCCTTTCTTTTTTTATTTCAGACTTAATCATACATATTGTATTTATAATATTGAAAACTTAGGAGGAAAAAGAGATGGGTTACATTTCAGACAGAGAAGCAATGATGGAATTAATGGGACTGATGATGGGCGAATTTAATTTGGTCGAAATCTTAGAACCACCACACTTAAAACAGGACGACGCCTTAACCCTTTTACAGAAGTACCAGAGTATCGGCACTCCTGAAGAAATTGTAGAACGTATCAACAAACTTAATAATTTGGTAGAACGTTCGCTCAAACATATGAAAGAATTAAAGGCTTATCGTGCTACAGGTTATACACCGGAAGAATTAACAACACATCAGACAATTGATGAGTTTGTTGCATCTTTAAGACATTAATATGCCTACGATAAAAACAGGAAATCGAAAATATGTTCGGTTTCCTGTTTTATTTTATAAAATTTTCTTTTTTTCATCATACATATTATTGATGTGTGTAGGCAGAAGGAGGTTATAGTGGATATAAAAAATTACGAAGAAAGACTAGACATCAATACTTTACAGCATATGAAACGGGTATCACTATTGTGTGGGGAAATTGCTGAAGAACTTCGGCTTAATAAAAGACTACTTATGGTTGCAGGTTATTACCATGATATTGGAAAATCCATGATTCCATCCAGTATTATTCTAAAAAAAGGGCCGCTAACATCTTATGAAAGGAAAATTATAGATTGTCACGCTATCTATAGCTACCAGATTTTAAAAGAATGTGGTTATTCTCAATTAATTTGCGAGGCAGCTTTGTTGCACCATGGAGTAAAGCCTGAATGGCATCTAAAAACTCCCCCATCCAAAGAATCTGTTTTATATGGAAATGTAATTCGTGCAGCAGATTTTTATGATGCACTAACATCAGACCGCTCTTATCACAAGGGCAAGGAGAAAGAAGACGTCATAAAGATAATGAAACAAGAACGCTTTAATACGACTTTAATTAATACCTTAGATGCTCTCCCGGTATAATCCGGAGAGCATTTTTTTCATTTTTTTATTTTTATTTTTTTTACCATCGTACATATTATATTCAAATATTGAAAACAAGGAGGAAAAAGAATGGAGCAGGGAAGAGAAGTAGAAGTAACAAAATATCCATTAGAAGTTGCATCCATAGTAAGAACACAGACTTTTTCTGTAGAAAGTCATCTTGCACTAGCTAGAGCTGCTGATGGGGACTCTCCATTTAAGGTATTTAAAAAACTGAGTCGATTTATTTTTGCACTTATTAATGAGCAGAAGGAAAGTGTAATGGCTAACATCCCGGTCTATGAAATTGCCGGAATAGAAAAGAAAACAGAATATGCTTTCAATAAAAATATGGAAGCAACGTTTTCACCTAAGCCACAAGATGAAACGCTTTCACCTGCATATACTGTAAAAATAACATCAGGAACTTTTAAAGGAAAAACCCCGGCTGCAGTTTTGTTAGAAAATCCAGAAAACAGAGCCGCATTAATCAGTCAATGGCAATGGTTGAAGTCAAATCTTAATAAGTATCCTAACAATCAAAAACAAATGGATGCTATTGTTGAAGCTGCCAATCTTGAAAAGGCCGGAGAACTATCTTCTAAAATGATTGTAGAAGACCCACCTATTGAAATATATAAAGCGGAAATGCGACCTTTACAAAGCAAAAAAAGAAATGATGGCTTGTGGTTTGTTTATGCAGTAAAAATCGTATGGATACCAGGCAATACATATCCGGTAGAAATCTGCATTGAAAATTACTATGCGCCGGTAGAAAAAAATGAAAAATTAGGCACTTTGAATGTAAAAATCAAAGAGCGTGACCAGTCTTCTTTAAAGAAGGTAGTAATGAAATTAACAGCCGATGAATGGCTAGATACAATGAGAGCTATTAAAACAAACATGGATCAATTTCAGATGCTCCACGCAAAAGAAGTATTTAACGATGCTTTATCAACATCGGATAAAGCAAGAAAGGGTTCTAAATAAAAGACTTGCCTTCGGGCAAGTTTTTTTTGTAAAAATTTTTACCAATTCGTACATATTGTATATATAAACTTAAGGAGGAAAAGAAAAGCAATGGATAAATTTTACGAAGAACCAGAAAATTATACACAGGAAATGCTAGAAGATTCTTACAATGATCAAGAAGAACAATATATTGGAGAAAAGTCTACCGATTATACCTTGCCAAAAGGACTACAAACTATTCCTGATAAGAGAAAAATGATGCTCTTAACTGTTTTTTTATTTGCAACTCTTATCATTCCTGCAATTTTAAACATTTGCGGTATAATTTCAAAGGCAGCAGCAAGTATTATCATTCTTCCGGTAGGACTACTTACTATTGGTATATGTTGTTATCTTAAATACAAATATAGAAAGAAAGTTGAGTTTTAAGATGGATATTGAATTTAGTAAAGCAAATAGCACAGACAAACTTTATAGTATCGTAGTAAATGGTAAAAAGCATTATGTTTTTGAACGGTCAGGAAGGAATATTGTTCATAATGGAGTTTTTGGACCATACTTATTTTCTTGCTACGAAATAACGGAAGACTGTTATTACTTAAAAATTTTGCCAAGCAATGCAAAATGTATCCTTGTATATAACCGTGACGAAACTGCGGTTACAAAGGAAATTTTATATCATTTGTTTTCGGGGAATGAAATTTCTATTTATAAAGGATTCCACGGATATTGTCTAAAAAATTTCTTTATCCCCTTTTGCCAAGCCGACAATTTAAATATTGGAAGTAGAACATTACCGAATGGGCTTATGGGTGTCATGTTTCCTACTAAAAAACTCATGGATAATATACTAACAATCAAATACAAGGAGGGCACATGTACGTAGACGCATATTTTGAAAAAGGCGAAAAAGAACCGGAAAAAATTATAATTAATGGCAAACATTGTTATCACGTAAAAGGTATGGCAGATGTCCATAATCTGTTTATCCACCTTTTTGGGGGATATACCGATATTCCATATAATTTGTTTATAGCAGACAGAGAACAATTTTTCTCTGATGGGCTATTCGCTCATACATGTCAAATTTATGACATTCCTTACACGAAACATATCCTCTCACACGAAGAGACCTCATAATTTGAGGTCTTTTTATGTAAAATTAAGCTTTTATTTTGTGAAAAATCAAACATATTATTAATAAATAATCACATAAGGAGAGTTTTGTATGGAAGATATTAAATGGAATGACAAAAAAGAGGTATTAAAACTTGTACAACAAGATGGACGTGCTTTAGAATACGCATCAAAAGAATTGTGTAATGACAAAGATGTAGTTATGGCTGCTGTTCAGCAATCTGAATGGGCTTTAAAAGTTGTCTCCGAAAATTTGCGCAATGACGAGGATGTTGTACTCGCCACAAATTGGCAAACTGGATGTACCTTCCAATTTATTTCAAAAGAACTGCGAAACGACAAAGATGTAGTACTAAATGTCGTTCAACAAAGTGGAGGTGCATTAATATACGCTTCTAAAAAATTACGCAATGACAAGGATATTGTACTTGCCGCAGCCCAGCAGGATGGATGGGCTTTACAATATGCGTCTAAAAAACTACGGAATGATAAAGATGTTGTTATGCCAGCTGTTCGGCAAAATGGATGGGCTGCTTTACAATGCGCTTCTAAAAAACTACGAAATGATAAGAATATCGTTATAGCTGCTGTTCAACAAAACGGAATGGCTTTACAATACGCTTCTAAAAAACTGCGAAATGATAAGAATATCGTTATAGCTGCTGTTCAACAAAACGGAATAGCTTTGCAATATGCTTCTAAAGAGCTTCAAGATAACAAAGAAAATGTATTAGTGGCACTTCAAAGCGCACCAGATGCATTTAGATATGTTTCTCCAAGACTCAAGCAAGACCGAGATATACAAAAAACTGTTGGCCTGGAACCAGTTAATTGGAATGATAAAAAAAGTGTAATAAAAGCTGTTTTGCAAGACGGAAAAATTTTGCAATATGCATCTGAGGAGTTGCGTAATGATAAGGAAGTGATTATGGCCGCTATCCAAAATAACGGAATAGCTTTAGGATATGCTTCTGAAAAATTGCGTAACAATAAGGATATTGTTTTAGCATCATTACGACAAAACGAAAGTGCTTTATGGTGTGCGTCAAAAAAAATGCGGAATGATAAAGATGTTGTTATGGCAGCTGTTCAAAATGACGGAATGGATTTACAATTTGCATCTGAAAGATTGCAAAATGATAAAGATATCGTATTGACTGCCGTTCGACAAAATAGATTAGCATTACATTTTGCTTCTAAGGAACTACGAAATGACAAGGAAATTGCTTTGGCAGCACTTCAAAATAACCCAGACGCAATTCTTGGCATTTCCTCAAAGCTTCAACAAGACCAAGACATACAAAAAGCTGCCGGATTGGAACTGGATATAGCCCAAGAACCAGATAAACCAGATATAGATACAGTATTAGGAGATGCAAAAAAATGGTGTCAGGAGCATAATGATACACCAACAGCACAGCCAAAACTTAATATCGAGCGATAGACTATAAAAGCAGGGTATAAGCCCTGCTTTTATTTTACTCGGAATCGAACATATTATAACTGAAAATCGAATATAAGGAGGAAAAATAGAATGAACATTATTAAAAGAAATGGTACGGAAGAAGTTTTTGACCCTAAGAAAATATTAAAAGCCTTAAATAAGGCTAATGAAGCTGTAGATGATAAAACCTTACAGCTATCAGATTTAGAGATGCAGTCTATTGCGTTGGATGTTAAAAACAGAGTTGAACACTCAATTAGCACTATCTCTGTAGAGGATATCCAGGATATGGTAGAAAATGGTATCATGCGCTATGCTAAATTTGACGTAGCAAGAAAATATATTACATACCGTTATACTCGTTCCTTGATACGTAAATCAAATTCTACAGATGAACAGATTTTAAGCCTGCTCGAAAGAAATAATGAAGAAGTAAAACAGGAAAACAGCAACAAAAATCCAATTATTAACAGCGTACAGCGTGATTACATGGCTGGGGAGGTAAGTAAAGACTTAACCAAACGTGTTTTGCTGCCAAGTGATATTATGGAAGCCCATGAGCAGGGTATTATTCATTTCCATGATGCAGATTACTTCGCACAGCATATGCATAATTGTGATCTTGTAAATATGGAAGATATGTTGCAGAATGGTACTGTGATTAGTGGAACGAAAATCGAAAAACCACATTCGTTTGCCACTGCCTGCAATATTGCTACACAGATTGTAGCTCAGGTTGCAAGCAATCAGTATGGTGGACAGAGCGTATCGTTAGCACACCTTGCACCTTTTGTTGATGTAAGCCGGAAAAAGATTAGAGCAGAAGTTGAAAATGAGCTTCATAATATTGTCCATATCAAAGAAAGCTCCGAGATGGTAGATGAAATTACAGAAGCAAGACTTAAAAAGGAAATCAAAGCAGGCATTCAGACTATTCAGTATCAGCTGGTTACATTAATGACAACCAATGGACAGACCCCATTTGTTACATTATTTATGTATCTGAATGAGCTACCGGATGGTCAGACTAAAGATGATTTAGTTATGATTATTGAAGAAGTTTTAAAACAGCGGCTTAAGGGCACACAGAACGAAGAGGGTGTTTGGATTACTCCGGCGTTTCCAAAGCTTATTTATGTTTTGGAAGAGGATAACATCTATGAAAATAGCCGGTACTTCTGGCTGACTGAGTTAGCTGCAAAATGTACTGCCAAACGTATGGTTCCGGATTATATTTCCGAAAAGAAAATGAAAGAAATTAAAAACGGAAATTGCTATACTTGTATGGGATGCCGTTCTTTCCTGACTTATGAGCCGGGTATCACAGATGAAAACGGTAAACCTAAATTTTATGGCAGATTCAATCAGGGCGTTGTTACTTTAAACCTGGTTGATGTTGCATGTTCTTCCTATGGAAATATGGAAGAATTCTGGAAAATTCTTGATGAAAGATTGGAACTTTGCCACAGAGCTTTGCGCTGCCGCCACGAAAGACTTCTTGGTACACCGTCTGACGTTGCTCCAATTCTCTGGCAGTATGGTGCGCTTGCCCGCCTGAAAAAAGGAGAAACTATTGATAAACTGTTATATAATGGTTATTCAACAATTTCTCTTGGCTATGCAGGATTATACGAAATGTGTATGTATATGACGGGCAAATCCCACACCGATGCTGAAGCAAAGCCTTTTGCGCTTAAAGTAATGCAGAAGCTCAATGATGCTTGCCGGAAATGGCGTGAGGCAGAAAATATTGCTTATTCTGTATATGGTACTCCTTTAGAGTCCACCACCTACAAATTTGCAAAATGTCTGCAAAAGCGTTTTGGAATCATCCCGAACGTAACAGATCACAACTACATTACAAACAGTTATCATGTTTGTGTGCGTGAAAAAATTGATGCTTTTACAAAATTAAAGTTCGAGTCCGAATTCCAGCAGTTATCTCCGGGCGGTGCAATTAGCTATGTAGAAGTTCCGAATATGCAGGATAATATCCCTGCGGTATTGTCTGTAATGCAGTTTATTTACGACAATATTATGTATGCGGAACTTAATACTAAAAGCGACTATTGCCAGGTATGTGGATACGATGGAGAAATTCAGGTTATCGAAGATGAGAATAAAAAGCTCATCTGGGAATGCCCACATTGCCATAATCGAGACCAGAGCAAAATGAATGTTGCAAGACGTACCTGCGGTTACATTGGTTCGCAGTTTTGGAACCAGGGAAGAACGCAGGAAATTAAGGAAAGAGTATTACATTTGTAAAAAGTATTTTCAAAATCAGGCTTTAAGTATTCTAGTTGCTTAAAGCCTGTTTTCCCTTAAGAAAAAGAATGGAGAATTTATGTCAAATTCAATAGATTTAACTTCTTGGTTTACTGATTCTAGCGAAGAAAAAGCAGAAAAGAATAAGAAAAAAGGCACACACCGGCCACAATTTCTTGAGCAAAAACATGGCGTCACAAAAATGATGAATTGCGGGCTAAAAGCTACTGTAATTGCTTACCGAAACAATGCTGATATTGATGTACAATTTGAAAATAATGTTATTGTAACCAATAAAAGATGGGTTCATTTTTGTAATGGACAGATTAAGTGTCCTCAGAAACGAGTTGGCATTACAAAAACAATGAAATGTGGATTAAAAGCTACTGTAATTGCTTATCGTGGCTGCCGTGATATTGATGTTCGATTTGAAAATGGTAATATTGTATCACACAAACAATGGGAGAATTTTAAAAGAGGCAACATTACTTACACTGATAGAAATGATTATTGCAAAACCCGTGTAGGAATCACAAAGACTATGCTTTGTGGGTTAAAAGCTACTATAATTGTTTACCGTAACTGTCGTGACATCGATATACAATTTGAGAACAACGTAATTGTCCCTCATAAAACTTGGTATGCTTTTGAAAAAGGATATATTGCGTGTATAGATAGCAATGGCAAAAGATGCAAAAATATTAAACATGTAAGAAAAAAATCCAAACGTACAAATCGTATAGGAACCACAAAAATGATGAAATGCGGATTAAAAGCTACCGTAATCGCTTATCGTGGCTGTCGCGACATCGATATACAATTTGAGAACAACGTAATTGCCACTCATAAAACTTGGTATGCTTTTATGAAGGGTAGTATTGCGTGTCGTGATAGTAATGGGAAGGAAATAAAAATCAAACACAATTAAAAGAGCCAGAGATGGCTCTTTTTTATTTTGCTCAGAATCTTACATATTGTACATATAACATTGAAAACAAGGAGGAAGTTTTATGCCAAGAAAAAAGTATGATTGTTCTGTGAGTGTACTTAAATCTTATTACAACGAAAAATTATTGAACACTCTCGAAAAAATGGAAACTTTGCGAGAAGAATACAACGAAAACAGCAATGATGCCGGAGTAGATGCTGTTACTAAGTGTATGGCAATGCTTGAGACTATTTTGCCATAATTTTTCAAAAAAATAAGGAGCCAGAAATGGCTCTTTTTATTTTACCCAAAATCAAACATATTTTAGTTAGATATTGATAATAGGAGGGTAGATGCAAATATAATAAGCTTAGAAACAGTAAATAAAAGTGATACAGAAAGTTGAGGATTTTATGGAAAATTTAACAAAGCATGATGCGGAAATTTGGAATATTGCCATTTCTGAATTTATTGAAAAATTCAATGATAATTATTGGAAATAATCATACAAAAATCCTTTGAGTGGTGCAGATGTATATGAAGTTTTAAAAATGACAGAAGATCAGCTAAAAAGATGATTTGAAAGGGTGAAGATAATGATTAAATTAAATGCAAAAATTTTGGAAGTGTTATGTATGGTATATCATTATAAGCACTATAGAAGCGCAATGGCAAATTTATATCCAGAGCAGAACATAAATTGGTATGAAGATACAAGAAAATTTTATTTTGGATTAGATTTACCAAAAGAGTTTAATAAAAATGAAGTTGATTTTGAGAGAGTTATGCAGTTCTGTCCAGATTTTAAGCAATACAAAGAATGGATGGAAACAAATGAAGACGAGTTGGGTAAATTTGTTTGGAAAAATTAACAATAAAACAGTGATTTAGAAATGAAAAGGAAAATAAATTCGAGATGATTGTTGTAGATGAATGTATGTGTCAGGCTTGTATAGAACAGAGAAATGCATAATAAGAATTTATCACATCAATACAATAAAGAGCAGATAACAACTATCTGCTTTTTATTTTGTCCAAAATCAAACATATTTTAATTAAATATTGATGATTGGAGGGTCAAAATTAAAAAAGAGGAACTTACAAACAATAGTTTAAAAAAACTGGAGGAACTATTATGGCGAGATACAAAATGATAATTAATACAGATGCATATGAATGTGGAAGATGCAGTAAAAAGAATTGGGAACCAGGAACACGAAATGATTATATGCTTGCAATTAATGGTATTACACGAACACTTTATAGTATGCGTGAAGTCATGTGGCAACTTGAATTATTTCGAGGCAATTCATTTATTATGTCGGAATATAGTGACGATAATTCAAAGGAAAATCACGGACTGTCAGATAGATATGTCAAATTTTTGAAAAAGAACACAATTAAGTATCATGACAGATTGTGTGGATTTGATAGGACACATTATTTATCTGGCTATGGGTTTACGCAGGGATATTTTGATATTGACAAAATATTAGAAGATTTACGAAAGGACGGTACAGTTAAAATACCTTTCGCATGGCTTTATGACATCCGACAGTGCAGCAAAAATATGGATGGCTGCTATATGGAAATTATTAAGGTTGCATAAAAACAAAATAGGAGAGAAAAAATGAGTAGAGTTGATAATATTGAAAGATATGCAGAACGGAGAGAACAGGCTAAGATAGATAGCGAAAATTTATCAGCCAAAAGAATAGAAGAATATAAGGCAAAAATCAAAGAATTAGAACCTAGAATTGCTGAAATTCTTGCAGTTGGAAGCGCTTGTAGAAGAAATGGAATTCCGCTTACAGGAAGTCGCTTCGGTGGACACGAAGGGTATGACACACATCAATTTATTTCTAATGGATGGTCACATGTTACGGGATTTATTTCAGAAGGACCGGATGATAAACCATTCACGCGTATTGGAAAAATTGGTGGTGGTGCTTGTAATTGGAATTTAAAAACAGATGGGAATACTATTTTTGTAGATGGTAGAATTGAATGCGTTCTCAAAATGTTCCTGGACGAATTCGATGAATTTGAAACGAAATTTTATGAATATGTTGATAAGATTACGGGATAAACCAACAATCTGAATCAAACGGAGGGAATAACAATGGCAAATAAAGAAAAATTTTATGGACAGAAAGGAAACCCTTTCTTTGAAAAAAGATTAAAAAAATGAAGATTACAACGTGCATATTTGCGATATTGATGATTACAAAACAGATATTGCAGAATCAGAAGATAGCAACCATTTTAATACTGTAGACGCTTGTATTATGTGGGGTGTGTTACAGGTTATGGGCGGAAAATTACATAAAGGAATTCATGTTGTGATCCAGAATCCAAAATTTGATGTTGTAAAAAGCTACACTACATGCGATTCCTTATTAGAAGACCTGTGGAAAACTCTTACCGACGTTCCAATGAATCCAGAAACGGAAGATATGGATGAAGATTGGTTTATTTTTCCTAAAGGAACAAATCGAGAATCAATTTGGTATTGGTTTGATGAGTGGTATTCGAAAGGAATTGGTTGGATAATGGAAAATGTGGACGACTAACAGATAGAATTGCATGTTAGGACGGATACATCATATCAATAAAGCAGTACTGTTGGAAAGTACGGAGGTTAAAAACTATGCAGAATGATTTTACACTTGGAGAAATAACAAAATGCAAAGAGGGCGAAGCGAAACCTTGCCCATTTTGTGGAAGTAAAGAAATTGTTATAGACAAATATAAAAGAGAAGTTGGTATAAGATTTAGAATTATTTGTTTCGGTTGTATGGCAATGATTGATCCCGGCTATGCACAACAGAAACATACAGTAATGGAAATGTGGAACAAAAGAGTTTGAAATTGTAATCCAGAGTCCAGAACTAAATGTTAAAAAAAGTTACACTATAAAGAGCAGATAACAACTATCTGCTTTTTATTTTGCCTAAAATCAAACATATTTTAAGTGAATATTGAATAATAGGAGGAAAAATAGATGAATAAGAAAGAGGAATTGATACGCGTTTTATCAGAAGTACGTAAACAAATGGAATATACGGTTCTTTCATATCCTGAAAGAGACCCACATGGTTTTAAATGGGGAGATCCAGGATACAACGGAAACTGTACCGGAAAAATTCCACTTGGGTTTATAGACAAGTTTAACGCAAAAAATGTCTTTGAATTATATGCTGGCAGCGGTACTTTATCAGATGTATGTCGCGATTACGGTGTCCATTATTGTGGAGTAGATTTAAACCCAAACCCGGTAAGAGATAATATTGTATCTATGGATTTATGTGATATGTCACAGGATTTTCCAGTAGACATTTACGATGCTGATTTCATTTTTCAGCATCCAGTATATCCAGGAATCAATAGAATTAAATATGCGGGAAGCGCATGGAAAGATTCCACGCATGAATATGCTGCAAAAGACATTCAGAACTTACCGTTCTATGAAGGAATGGCTAAAATCAATCTTGCAACAATGAGAGCTTACTCCGCTATGCAGCCTGGTGCATATATGGCTATTTTAGTTGGAGAAATTCGCTCTAATGGAAAATACTATTCCATGTATCAGAATCTTGCTTTGCCGGGAGAATTGTTTCAAACTTATGTGAAATTGCAGCATAATACTTGGTCTGGCCGCAATAGCTATTCTTCTGGTCCTAGAGCTTTTACTGGACATGAAATGATAGCTGTTATTAAAAAACCATCCGGTTATGAAATTGCCTATGTCATTCCACACAAATATGAAATGGACATTCGTGATAGTAAAACAGCTACCTGGAGAGATATTGTAACTTCCGTACTTAGGCATATTGGTGGTCCTGCGACTTTACAGCAGATTTACGATGAAATTGACGGACACAAAAAATGTGAAAACAATGCCAATTGGGAAGCTAAAATCCGGCAGACACTTCAGACTTCTTTTAAACATGTAAGCAAGGGGGTTTGGAGTATCGCCTAGATACGATAATTGTTACTGGTAATTGTTACTATAAAATGATTTCAATAACAGATAGGAGAATTTATGACAAAAAATTATTTAGAAAAGAATTACGTGGTATCATCATACAACGAAAACACAAATGAACAGATAGATTATTATATTAATGAAAATTCATGTAAGAAAGGTGATGCAGCATATCTTTATTTACATGAAGAAAATAAAATTCAAAAAATGGAAATTGTTAAAATTATTAGCCGCTCTTGTGACCCTTATGTGTATGACAAACTCTTAGAAAATGAAGATATTTTATTGGATGGTGAAGATAAGTATAATGCTGATACCAGTGCAGAGTTTATCACAGATAATGATTGTTACTTAGTATGGTTTAAATACGTGACGGCTATTGACGCATAAAAATAAAGTAAAAAAGGTCTAAAAGACGTATCAGAAGCAAGACGTAAAGATATTAAAAGATAATCAGATCGGAGAAAATCATGTTTAGAATTAAAGAAAATGATTGTAAAAAATGTCCTTATCATGGCGAATATTACGACAGTTTTATTGGGGATGGTGATGAATGGTGTGAATGTGGTATATGCGAATGGGGAGAAATTCCCAGTTGTAAATATCCACTCTTTATCAGACATTTGCTTGCATGGAAAGAAAAAGTAAGACAAATGCGATATGACAAACAGGCACAAAAAGCATACGAAAAAGAGTTAGCGGAAATGCAGAAATTAGGCATGAACGAAGATGAATATGCAGAATATCAATACAACAAATTATGCAATAAAGCTGATAACTACAAATAAAAAGAGCCATCTCTGGCTCTTTTTTATTTTGTCCGGAATCGTGCATATTCTTATTAAATATTGATGATAGGAGGGTAGAAGTAAATAAGAGGAATTTGAAAATAGCAAACAAGAGTTTCTTTGGAAGAATGGAAGCAAAAATGATTAAAACTGTTGGAGAATTACGAAAAATTTTAAACGACTTAGATGACAATTATAAACTTGACGTCAGAATGATGAAAGAAATTCCTGAAAAAGAGCTTATAGGTAGAAGTTATCCTTATCCGCGGGAAATGATTGATGGATATTTGGATTTTCAGGATATTGGATATTCTGACAAAGAGCTTTGCATTGATGTTTATGAAAAATAGGTTGTTATAAGTAGAATGGAGGAAAAAATTATGAAAGAGTACACAGTAAGTACAGCAACATTATTTAACGCATTAACAGGTTTTGACAATGAAGAGGAATATGTACCACTGGAATACGGTGGATATATTCAAAAGGAAACAGATGGAGATAAGGAGTGGTTTGATTTGAAAACCGATAATGGAACTCCTTGTATGGATGGAGAAACCTGTGAATTGATTGAAGAAACTGAAAATTATGTTGTGTTACAGGAAGAAGATGAGCAAATTCCATTCAAATTATCAAGAAAGGAATTTGAAATTGCAGCTACCTTATGTGTTGCATAAACAATGAAATGAGGATTTGGATTTCTTGACAGAATGGAGGAATTATTATGGTAAAATCAGCAGAACGTAATACGGAATTTATCGTCATATTGCAACCTAGACATAGAGAACATCCACCTATCTTTATGAGAGGATGGGCAAAAGATATTAAAGATGCAATTAATGGAGTTTTTAATCCAGATTTACACAAAGAAGTCTTAGACATAAAGGAAGCTTCTGACATGGAAGTAAACGAAGATGTCTGTAGAATATACTGGGAAATGTACGGAACTTATAAGCCTAATCAGCTAGGCGATGTTCAGTATTTCTAATGAAACGATGAAATTCAAATGCAATTCATATTGGAATGACAATACTTCTTTTACATTAGATATTGGTGATGGAGAGCTGACTGATAAAGAAGGTAATCAATATTTTATCCACTGTGAATATAACTGTGACAAAGGAATGTGGCATTATGTTTTTGAAATTTGGTTTGAAAATGATAGTTGCAGCATCTATGACATTCCAGAACCTAACAGAAGTGAATATCTTTCAGAAACAGAAATTGAAGAATTGAAAGCAATTATTTACAATTTATGTAAAGACAATATAGTTCTTTAAAGCAAAATTTCTAAATAAAATGGAGAAAAAAATGGCAAAATTTAAAGTAAAGTATAAATCAATAGATTACGTATATTTGGATGTAGAAGCCGATTCTTTAGAAGAAGCGAAAGAAATTGCAGAAAATACAGATGGCGGTGAATTTATGGAAGATGGAGTTGGTGATTGGGAGTACGATCACACAGAAGATGAAAGCGGAAATGTAATTGATTAATTCAGAAAGAAGGTTAATTTTATAAAATGGTTGTTGGAGATTTGGTTTATAATGATAATTTTGACTGCAATTGTAATTATGCTATTTATGATTGCACGAATGGGAAACAATATGGAGATGGAGCAAAATTGATTTTCAGTACAAAAAAAAGATGGATTCGCTAAACCATTGGATTGGATTCTCGATATGAAAATAAAATATATTACAATACAGGATTCTGCTATTGTAATAGAAGCAATGCATTGAAACAATACAATTTAGTAGAAAGGAAAGAGAAATGCAAGAAATAACCAATACAATTGATGAATTATTTTTTGAAGAAACACAAAAAGCCGCATATGAGGAACAGTGCGAACTTGAATTTACACATCAAGAACAGCCAAACGAAGAATTTTACGAATGTAAGAATGATTACTTAGCCGAAACAATGATGTGTTAGTAAAAGCATTGTGGAAAGAATAATGGATACAAAAAAAGAGCCGGAAACGGCTCTTTTTTATTTCGGATAAAATCGAACATATTCTAATTGATTATTGATGATGGGAGGGTAGAAAGTAAATAAGAGGAATTTGAAAACAGTAAACAAGAGTTTCTTTGGAATAATGGAGGAATTTATGAACTATGATGTGATCAATTATTATATGGAAGCACACGGCTTCCTTCCTTGTGATAAATGGAAGGTAAAAAATTTTATTGAAACAGAAAATAAAATGAGAAATGGTTTGCATAAATTCGTAGGTGGCTATTTGACACGTACAAAATTATGCTTAGTGACAGGATTTGGTACGCCTGAAGAATATTCAAGAATATTTTTAGGTATACAGGAAAATTTCAAATGAACATGAAACGATGATTTACAATACTCAGGATTTGTTACAAGGAGAGATGTATTATGGTAAGAATTAAAGATGGAAATTATATAGCAATATTCTATGATAGAATGATTGAAGTAAAGGCAGATTCAAAAAAAGATGCTTATAATAAAGCAAAAAGATATTTTGAATCAAGAGAACACAGAGAATTATTTGATGGTGAACTAAAAGTATGTCAAATACCATCTATAATAGGTGTTCTGGATGAGTGAAATAAATAGAAAAATAAGAATTATATACGGGCACATTTGAAAAATGTTTGACTTGGATATGGACTACTTTATAATACGAGGAGGAAAATAAATGTACAATTGGATTATAGGGATATGTAGTTCTGAAGCAGACGGTGTATCTCTACGCAGATTTAGCGGATCGAAAGAGGAGGTCAAAGAAAAACTTGCATCATTAGTCACCTCAGATATTGCAAATGACACTGAAAATTGGAATTACGGAAGTGAAACATCGAAAGAAATTATGGATGTAAGTAATGGCCTCGGTTATGAATATTACGGATATGGTGTTTATAACAATTATCATATCGAATACACGGCTGTAGAGTTTTCACATGTCGCAGACTAAGGAGGATTTTTTATGGATTACAAGTGTTCACATTGCGGCAGTACCAAAAAGAAAATTGAAGAAAAAACAAACCAAATCGGGTTATATTGTGCTGAGTGTGGCAAATGGATTAAATGGCTAAGCAAAGATGAAGCAAGAGTTCTTAAACACAAAAAGACTAATCACGACCAAAAAATATACGACAAAGCCATTAGAGACTTTGCGCAGAAGCTAGTGTCTCGATTGCCAGATGTCATCTACACAAAGGATGTTGAAAGCATGGCAAATCTTGTAAATGACGTTGCTGCTGAGTTGACTTCCGCATTGCATAATGAAGATAACATTACTCTTGACAAAGCAATTATCGCAGCCAAAAATCAGGAAATAATTAAAAACCTTTTGGTATGTCATAACGACTACAGTTTAGAAACATCACAAAAAAATTACGAATTGGTTAAGGTCATCAGAGCACTTTTAGGACTGGATTAATCAATAACAAATAAAAAGGGACCAGAGATGGTTCCTTTTTTTATTTTCACCTAAATCCTACATATTGTATTTGAAATATTGAATATAAGGAGGAAAAACGATATGAGAATAACTAAATATGATGTTGAAAACAACCCAAAAGGACTTCCAATGCTTGTTAAAGAAGAATCCACAAATTACACATTAAGTAATACCTTAAAATCTCCGGATGAAATCGTCCAGATGCTGAATACAGTTTTCCGAATGGATAAAAAAGCTGAAGAACATGTGTATGTAATCGGATTTAATTCAAAATTACATCCTATTGCTGTATTTGAGCTTTCAAAAGGTACAATAAATCAAAGCTTGGTCGGCTGCCGTGAATTATTTATGCGCCTGCTTTTATGCGGAGCAACTTCTTTTGTATTTGCTCATAACCACCCAAGTGGAGATCCATTTCCAAGCACAGAAGATTTTAAAATATTAAATCGATTAAAATCAAATGCAGAGTTAATGGGTATCTCATTTTTAGATAGCATTATTATCGGGGATGGTAGATATTTCAGTTCAAGAACTGAAAAATGCATGTAAAACAAACAAATAATAAGGAGAATTTATATGGGAGCTTGTTATAGCGTCGCACTTAATTTGACAATTGCAGATGAAAAAGCTTGTGTAGAAACACTTTGCAATAAAATAAAAAATGATTCTGAAAAAGTTAACTATAACTTAGAATTGGCGGAAAAACTCGGACTAAGTACGGACAATCTTGCCGATTTAATATGCATTTTCTTCGGCGGATGTAAGCCTTCATCCCGTCCCCGTTTTTTTGAAGACAATAGGATTGAATACTATAGTGACTTTGATGCTTCTTACGGATGGGAAAGTGTTATGTATGATGCATTTACTCTTATTGCCCCATTTTTAAAAAACGGTTCCAAAATATCTGTTTACCCAGATGAAGGCTACTGGAATTTAATTGTAGAAAATGGAAAATGCAAATAATTATCTTAAACAAGGAGGATTTTTGTATGAAAAATTTTTATTTTACTTTTGGTTCTTGGAAGGGTTTCCCATATCAGCATGGATATTTAATTGTTAAGGCAGATGATTTATCCAGTGCTATCGCTAAATTTAGAAAAAAGTATCCAGATAAACATAAAAATACGGTTAATTGTGCTTTCTATTACACAGAAGAAGAATGGCTAACCGTAAAAAGAAAAGAAATTTGTCATGAAATCATAGAGTAATAAGGAGGATTTTCAACATGGTGAAAATATCAGATAAGACATTTACAACTATTCCTTATTTCCCGGAAGGCAAAGTAGATAAAGACAATATTTACGCCTTGCGGATAGATAATGGAAAAATATTTTTTATTGGTTGGATGGAAAATGCAGAAAATTACGCAATTCAAATGTCAAACAGCATTTCCGATAGTGAGCTTGACAAAAATAAATTGTTGGGTGGAGCTTCTATGTATGACTGTATCACCTCAAATCCAGGATACAACGATATGCATTATGCTTGGGAAAAAGAAAACGGCAAGTTTATAAATCCAGCAGATGCCGCTTGCAAAAATGAATATGAACGATTTTTAACATTGATTGATTCTGCAACCGGTGAAAAAAATCACAAAATCTTTTGTATTATTCCTAGTGAAATAAAATACATTATAGATTCCCTTCGTGATGGAAATTATGTGTTTATCAACTATCCGAACATCGCATAAAATAAGAAAGAGCTCCGGCTCTTTTTTATTTTGCCAAGAATCGAACATATTGTTAGTAAATAAAACTCAAGGAGGATTTTATATGGAAAATATTAATTGGAATGATAAAGAAGAAGTGTTAAAACTTGTACAACAAAACGGAACAGCTTTAGAATATGTGCCAGAAGAAGTGAGCAATAATAAAGAGGTCGTGCTAAATGCTGTACAACAAGATGGATGGGCTTTAGAATATGCCTCGGAAGAATTGTGTAACGATAAAGATATAGTACTTATTGGTGTTCAACAAAACGGAATGGTTTTGGAATTTGCATCAAATGAATTGCAGAATGATAAAGATGTGGTACTAGCAGCAATACAACAAAATGGATGGGCGTTAGAATATGCGTCTAAAAAACTACGGAATGATAAAGATGTTGTTATGACAGCTGTTCGACAGAATGGATGGGCTTTGTGGTTTGCGTCAAAAAAAATGCGGAATGATAAAGATGTTGTTATGGCTGCTGTTCAAAATGACGGAATGGCTTTAAAATTTGCATCAGAAAGATTGCAAAATGATAAAGATATCGTATTGACTGCCGTTCGACAAAACGAAATGGCTTTAGATTTTGCTTCAGAAAAACTACGAAATGACAAGGAAATTGCTTTGACAACACTTCAAAATAACCTAGATACAATTCTTAGCATTTCCTCAAGGCTTCAACATGACCAAGAAGTGCAAAAAGCTGCCGGATTTAACCCAGATATAAACCAAGAACCAGATAAACCAGATATAGACACAGTATTGGGAGACGCAAGGAAATGGTGCCAAGAGCATAATGATACACCGACAATACAACCACAACATAATATTGAACGATAAACGATAAAGGCAGGGTATAAGCCCTGCTTTTATTTTGCACAGAATCAAACATATTGTTAGTAAATATTGAATAATAGGAGGAAAACAAGATGACAAATTAAAAGTAGTATAAAAAGAATGAAAGTAAAAAACGAATTTATAAGAACGAAAAGGAGAAAAGCATGAAAAAGAAATTTTCAAGAACAATTTTAACCGTAATTTTAACTGTAGTAATGGCATCAAGTTGCTTATCCGGATGCGCTTTATTAGATAATGAAGTCAATGAGTTGAATGGTTCCATTACAGGAAATACATACACTGCTTCATTTTATTCTAACGAAGGCGACAAATTCATGGAAATGAGCGGTCAGAAAATCAACCTTGATTCAAACATCGTTAAAGAACATACTTTTTCAGATGGCAGCTGGGGCTATACAGAAACATTATCAAGCGTAGTAACAGTTACAATCGATGGTAAAGAAGTTGAAAGTTGCGGCAGTACAATGATTTTTGCAGAAGCTGGATTAGACCCAGAAGTCGATTTTAAAAGCCCGGAAGTTATCAATAGCACTACAGACGGCAGCTTAGGTGATAATGTCATTATTGCAAACGTAGTAAACCGGTATAAAAATTACTTTGGGAAACCAAGAGTTGTAGTAATACAGTCACAGCTCGGGGATCCAATTTGTGCATATTCTGGAGATGAAGTTTACTGGGAAGTATGCCAGGACCTGCCAAAAACAACAAAATTAATGATTGATGACAAGGCACTGTATATCCATAGGGCAAATTTCCAGATTATTGACAAAGACTTATTGTATTAAGTAATAAAGGAGCGTGAAAAAAATGAATTGTGATGAATGCGAATGTATGACATGCATTTACTTAGAAGAATGTTATTGGTGTGGAATATGCGACAGCGAACACCCTCATGCTGTTGGGTGCCCTGATTGGGAAAACGATAAAGGAGAACGTAATTACTAGATAATCAAACTAGCATTTACAAAAATCTCTATAGGAGGAATATTTTTATGAAAAAAGCAATTTCATGGTACAATCTGTATGAAAAAATAGGTAATCAAACAATACACAAAACAAAAAACAGTAACGTCCAGATATTAATTGACGGAACCTTAAAAGAATGTGCGCTGGTTTATACTGATAACGGAAAAGACTTTCACTTAGAAATTGCGGAATAATCTATAGGAAAGCGTAAAGTTTTTTATCTTTCTTGTATAAATAGAAAAGGCTAGAAATATAGCCTTTTTTATTTTGCAGTAAATCAAACATATTACATATAACACATTGAATATAAGGAGGATAACAAGTATGGCAACAAAAAACGAGACAAGTATTAAAAACAAAAACGAAGATATGATGACAAAAGAGGAAGTAGTAGAAATGCTAAGAGAAATGCAGCAGAAAGTAGGTAAATGCCACGGTTTTATAGCAGGCCAGGTATCTCAAGCTTGGGTAGTAAAGGATTTACTTGGTGAAAAAATTAAAGAACTTGGTGGCGGGGATACCATTCTGGAGGTACAGTAGAATGAGATATGAAAACGTACAGCTTAAAAAATTTGAATTTAGTGATTCAGTAGGCAGAATCGGCAACTTTGAGGTCGGTTCCACAAATGAACTTGTCCAGATTGCTAACACTATCAGAAGCCGTTGTGGATATACGGATCTAGTTACTGTTAACAACTACATTAAAGTTCGTTTTAATTACGAAGTTTATTATAACTTCTATTTTACAATTAATTTTACAAACTTTTCCTGTTCACTAATGTTTGTGTGTCACAATGGAAAAGAAGACGACTACAAAGAGTACACCATCAATCTCTCAAAACAGCAGGAAACATCTTTCCTTATCAAAGCAATGAGAAATTTATACTCAGAAGCAAACGATAAGCTTAAACAGGAAATTATTTTTGAAATGGCAGTATTACCATTGCAGCCGGAAGAAGAACGCATGACATCTATGTATAAAATCATTGAATGGCTTGCAAACGAGTAGAATAGCAGGAGGAATCAGTGGTCAATAGCCAATCACTAAAGTGCTAAGTTTGTGTTTGCAGCCACTACACATTTTGAATTTTATTTTTTATTTTATTTTTTTAAAAATCATACATATTATAAATGTAATCGAAAAATGGAGTTTGAATACAAAAAAACATTAAACCACGGAGGAATTTATCATGAGAAGATTTATTGAAGTATTAGGACTTGGAACACTTACTGTATTAATTGTTGTAGGTATGTTTGGAATAAGTTGGATTATTACTTGTGGAATTGTAAAGCTTATTACTATGTGTTTTGGTTTAAAATTCACTTGGTTAATTGGTACTGGAGTTTGGTTGATCCTTTGCCTACTCAGATGGTCTTTACATAATAATAACAACCGTTCCAATAATAACATTAAAAACACTGAATACTATTTATAATTTCAGTGTTTGTATCTAAAATTAGATTTTATTTAAAAAAGGAAGAGCATAACGCTTTTCCTTTTTTGCTTTTTTATTTTCTATAAATATATACGGCTTTTCGAAAGACCTGAGTTTTAAAAAAGATTATTCACAAAATATTATCCCAAACTGATTTGTTATCATCATATGTATCGTTGGACTTTAGCCATCAAAATGCCTGCGGAATGAAGTGTTTTATTCATTCCCTCAGTTCATTGAATTATTAAAAACACCGGCATGGATTCCGGGACAGTTGCTTTTCCTGTATGTGCTATCAACACTTATCAGAATTGCATTATCTATTATTTGCTTTATCTTACAGATGATTACGCTACTGTTATCATTACCATTATTTATATGTCTTAATGAACCGCTCGAATGGTTTATAGATACTATCCGTGGATATGAGCCAGTAGAAGGCAAAAGAACCAAAACGGAAAGAAAATTGTCAAACGAGCTTGCAAAAGAACTACTCAAATAATTTCATAAAGATACAAGAAACAGTCGTTACCATGCGGCTGTTTTTATTTTGTCAGAAATCATACATATTTTAGTTGATACTATTGATGAAAGGAGATTAAAAAATATGGAACAAAGAAAAAAAACTAGAGTTACAAAATAAATCAAGAAAAGAATTAAAAGCTTGTAGACAGCATTTTAATTCAATAACAAGGAGAAAGAATATGAGAACACACGAAGTAAAATATGATGATATTTCTATTAAAGTCACAGGTCCGGATGACCTTATTCGTAAAGCAGATGAATTATTTTTCAATTATTTAAGCAATAAAACTAAAAATGTAGAAATTAATAAGCAAAAAACAGAATTCGATGAAAAGCTAACAGCCGAACCAATTTCCGGCAGACATCACTTAATTGACTGGAAAAAATATACAGAAGACATAAAAAATGGCAAAAAGGTACAAGTTGGCAATTCTGCCTTTACCAAATTAACAAACGGAGAAATTGTCGAATTTGTCATCACAGACGTAACAGACGATTATGTGAGATTTGAAACCAGAAACTTTATTGGTGGAGAAGTTGAATGGAACGAATATGACACCAACAAGGGCGGTTATCCTGATTCTGATATCCGAGGTTACATTAATTCTACAATCTGGGGCTTGCTGCCGGAGGACTTACAGGCAGTTATCAGTGATGTAGACAGAGAGTGGAAAGACAAAGACGGCAACTGCGGTACATACATAACAAAGCTGTTCTTACCGGCTGCGTCAGAGGTGTTTGGCAAGGATAGCTGCTACGGATACGGATATAGCTGCTACGGAGATAGGGGACTGTATAAGCAGCTTGACTATTACAAGGATGCAAGAAACAGAATCAGAGTGGACGGGAGTATATTGGTTGGCGTCTGTCAGGAGCGGCAATTCGAAGTCTGCGTGCCTTGTGCGCGACAATGGGCTTGCCGGCTACTGGGGCGCGTCTGATTCGCTTCATGTGCCGGTCTGCTTTATCATTTTCAAAAACTGAATTTACTGAATGGGCGGGATATGTGCCGCCCAATAAACTTCTTAGGAGGTAAACGATGATAATACAGTGTAATGGATAATTGAGTTTGTTAGATATGCTCGAACAAACACTGCCACCTACAGAACCACCTGTACTGCTTGTACCAGGAGAGATTGTATATAAAGTTGTTTTAGGTGATATAGAGCAATCTGTAGTTACACCCGAAACTTGGTTGTGTGGAAGAGACAATCGTGGGTATCGGCTCAAAAAGGAAAATTGTTGGGATGTGACCTGGAATACTCAAGTTGATAAAGTTATATTTACTACCCCAGAGCCTGCAATGCAGGTGACCAACAGCAACTCGGCGAAGATCGGTACGTCGGAGATTAAGGTACCGCTTTAAGTACACCTTTAGATGCCTCATTTCTTTTTTATGGAAAAGAGGCCTAGAAAACTATCCCAATAGAAAATCGGAGGAATGTCATGGAATATGTGAAAATTAATATGGGCGAAATCCCACTGCGTGATTATTACGAGATAGTCGCAATACAAAATGGATTTTCGTCATATGAAGAAATGAAGAAAGAAGGATTTTCTATTGAAAAGCCCAAAACATTCACAAAATAAGCATTAAAATCAAAAAGGCTGGCACAAAAATATAAAATTTGGGTCAGTCTTTGTTTTTAGAAAGGATTATGTATGCAAAGAACACAAAAGGAAATCAAAAACCAAACCGAAAAATGGCTTAACGAAAGGTGGAACATTGCAAATCGTGAAGATGCCCGCCCGCAAGATGTGAGTTATTATAATGGAGCTGTAAAAGCGTTAGAATTCGCTGGCTACGAATGGAAGCGAGATACTTCTGGAAAGCATACGTTATATAAGAAATGAATCACGAAAATATAAAAGCATATCTGGAATCTATTCTGTCGTCAGAGGGATAAGATTAATACAGAACATATTTTATAAGAAAGGAAAAATGACATGAAATTTATAGCAATTGGAGGACCAAAAACTATGCAGTTAAAAGATATTTGTGGAATTATTTGTATTCTGCTAAAAGAAAAACCCGCTAAAGAACATGTATACGTTGGGGAAATCAAGCTTGCCAAAGGTACAAAGGAATTTGTTTTCGACTTTGCAAAATATGCTAATTTTTATGACGAAGATTCAAATTCGCTTAGTATATTTTTGAAGAACTGCGATTATGTAAAAGTTCCGGACGGAACAAAATTGGAAGACCTGGCAGGAGCTAAAGTAACAGATCTATTCCTTCAGGGGGAAGAAGATAAATATGTAGATGGGCAGTGTATTACGGCAATTAATATGGTTATTGGTTATGAAAATGACATCAATCATACTATGTTCTTTCCTCAGACAGCATTTACTAATATAGACTTCGGCGAATACTATTCCCTTTGCAATAATGCAAAATAATATTTCAAAAAAGAGTCAGCAACGGCTCTTTTTATTTTTGTTGGATTCATACATATTTATATTGATAAACATTGATAAAAAAGGAGGATAAATAAAATATGTTAACAGAGAAAGACTTAGAAAAAAGATACTCAGAAATCTTATCTATGGTTTTTGCCAAAGGGTACACGTTGGATATGAACAAGAGTGTCCCATACAGAATGTTCTTCTATAAAGGACATAATGCCTTGTCTGTATCTTTAGTGGAAGAATATGTGCAGACAGGATGGATGCATCGTCGTGTTTGCTGTATTAGAGAAAGAGAAGGCATTATCTTGAAAAATGGATGCGTTTATGATTGGAGTGATGTATTTGAAAAAAAATATTACATCTATTCCGGCAATACTAAAGTATACTGTTCTTCGCTTGATGAATTAAAAACTTTTGAAGACAAAAGAAACGCAAGAGAGCAGGCAAGAGAGGAGCATTACTATTTTGATGGGAAGCTTTCACAGGAAAAACTTCAAAATATCTGTCTTAGAATTTTAAAGAGAAAAAGAGCATTAAAAAAGTTTCTTGGCAACCGAGACATTAAAAATGATTTTATTGAAGTACGAGGTTACGGATGCCTGTTTATTAAGGATGCACGCATTCTGCTTTGCTTTTGTGAAAATAATTGGAAAATATATAATACAGGCTGGACAAACGAGTAGGAGGCGGTGACTAACCGCCGTCCTTTCACACCACCGTGCGCCAGACTGTCTAACGATTAAGAAAAATGTTATAATAAAACTACCAAATACAGTATTCTGAAAAATCGAACAAAAGAAAAATTTAAAAACGTCAATCCTAATTTACTCAAAGGAACAACTGAACAATTACTGGATTGTGACAGCATATCCAGCACCAAACGTAACAACTACAAAAAATCCAGAAAAGCAGAGAAATGTTTTACAAAAGAAAAGCCTAATAGAGGCTTTTTTTGTTGTAGAAAGCCAAAAAATATTTCTAAAATCGTACATATTATAAATGTAAGCTATAAAACTGTAGGACAGGTTCCCGAACAGTATAATCGAAGCTTGTGGAGACTGACGTAAAACTAAAGTCTTTGTGACATGTAGCAGTCTAAGAAGCAAGAATCCCACAAAACAGGTGCAGTGTTGCAATAATATTAATATGGAGGTTGTGAAAAAATGAAAAATTCAAAAAAGAGCAAAATTATAATTGTTGGTAGAAGCGGAACGGGAAAATCGTTCAGAGCTTTAGAGTTGGCTTTGAAAAAGAAAGGCACAACCATTATATGCAATGGAAGCACAGACAAAAAACGTTATGAGGAAAGCTTTCCTTGTCTAAAAGAATATGAGGATAAGGATAGCCATTACAGTTTTGCAGTTGAAAAAGACGGGAAATACTATATCTGTGCAAAAGATTATAAATCTACCGCCACTGAATTTGTAAATGCACTAATACTTGGATGCAGTTATGGAAACCTTGGACACGATAAAAATGCAACTGTTGTTTACGACGATAGTGCCTGGGTAGCAAGTAAAAATAATATACTCACTTTATGGCAGCTTTCTCATGCGGATTGTAATATTATTATTACCGCCGATTCGCTCAGTGAAATTCTCAAAATCAAACCAAGTGAGTTATCTGAAAAAGATTCGCTTAGTGAAATTCTCAAAATCAAACCAAGCGAGTTATCTGAAAAAATGATTAAAGATATTTGTACATATTGGGATATTATTCATTTGTAAAAAGTACCCTTCCTTTTTTCTCTTGCAGAGTTTAAGGAGGATTAGTTTTATTTTTAGATGTTTTCAACTCATTTTTTACTTGGAATTCTTGCTTTGCTTAAAGGGCACAAGGAAAACGATGGAGATCTGTTTTCTGGGAGGATGGCAGTTATTATAGCATTATGTCTTGTGCCCTTTTTTATAATTTTTATTATTATTGGAGGAGGAATAGAAAATGGTAATTAAACTTTTATTAACACTGTATTCGTTTATATTCACTATGGCAATGTTTGGATTTTTATTATACGGAATCTGGGTTTTCAAAGAAGCTAAAAAAGAAAATAGCAAGATATTATACGGATGCTCTTTGGCAGTCATTGTATTAGGTCTATTATTCATTTTTGGACTCTTTCTTGCAATATTCATTGCCAAATAGGAGAAACAAGAAATGTTAACTTATGAGATTGTTAGAACACTTTTAATTGCATTAGCATTTACATTCACATTTTTAACAGTATATTTCTTTATTAAATATGAAGAAAACAATCGTCCTTTATATCGTAAGATAGATTTAATATGTGCCAATTCTGTCATTATTTTTTGGATATGTTTAGTTTGTATGAGTGCAAAGTACATTAACAACGATGCAAAACCAATAACCACCAATGAATGTATGCAGGAAGTCGAAGATACAGAAACCAAAGTCCGCCATTTTGTATATCCTTCACCAAATGGCAAAAGCAACGTAACCGTGAATAACTCAGATGTCACGATATATATAGAATAATAAATTGGAGAATAAACGATGATAATTATGTGTATTGTACTTGTCTTGTATGTGATATGTCTTATATCATTTATTTTAGGGATGTTATCTTTGCTCGAATATGAAATGCAAATAGCCGTTAAAGGGGCTTTAGAAGACGACGTAGAACTAAAAGAACTGCTTTCGACAACTAAAGTGTGCTTTATTATGGGTTATACTATATTTTCGGTTGCTACAATAATTTGTATATTTGTAAAACCAACATAACAGCAGTTTATTTTGCAACAATTCGTACATATTGTTAATGAATATTGAAAATAAGGAGAAAAATAAAAATGGAAAAAATTTCATGGTTTGTATGTATTCCTATTGTTTTTGGGATTTCTTTCGTAATTAACACTATCCTGGCAATAGTAAAAGGGAACAAAAAATTTAAAGTCAGAGCGATTATAGATGCCTCTCTTGGCATGTTGTCAATATTCCCGGCACTTTTTTATTATGGTATTTTATCAATGCGTGGACCTTCCTGTACGTCAAATACCCCAGCTGGGCATCTTATATTGATTATAATAATAAAAATTTATTGCATGGTAAAGGAAAAAGAACTCGTAAAAGAATGGTGAGGGAAAAAGCATGTGGAAAATTGCTTGGAAATATAATAGAAGAACTTGGCTGCGAATGAACAGATATTATAACAGTCGCGTTAGAAAAATAAGATATAAATATCTAAAAAAGAGAGTCAGAAATGGCTCTTTTTTTATTTTGCGGCAAATCGTACATATTTCTATTAACAAATATTGATGATGAAGGAGGAAATAAATATGCGTAAAATTATTAATCCATGTAAATGTAAGGTTTACACAAGAACAGGAAACAAAGTAGAAAGAAATGCATTTGTGAGAATTGAATATAAAGATTCGAAATTAAGTATGAGTGGTGTAGTTGCGCCATTATCAAACGGAGATTGCCTTGGCTCTGCTGGTCAGTGTGTTGATGAAATCAGAAATGGTTTACCAACAGATGAGTGGACAACGGAAATGCTTAACAAATTATGTGATATTTGGGATAGATGGCATTTGAATGATATGCGTCCTTATTGTGAACACATGAGAAAACTTGGATGGGCAGAGCATACTCAGGATAAAGTTAAAATTGAGAAATGGACTTTGACAAAAGAAGCGTGTCAGAAAAAAGACAACGCAAAGAAAAGAGCGGTGGAATGTTTAAAAAATGGAGAACCTTTTTATCCGACAAAAGAAGAAACCGTATATGCAAATATGGAATATTCTATTGATGTTTACAACGATGAAGATATCTTTGAAAAATATGGAAATTCATATAAAAATGCATATGAATTAAAAGAGAAAGATTGTCTAGGACATTCAAATACAGAATATAAGACAAGAGGTTGGATTTCTTATAAAGAACACAAACTTGGTTTTATTGGTAGAGAATGTCCAGTGTGCGGTTATAAATACGGAACTGCATGGTTAAAAGAAGATGTCCCACAGGATGTAATCGAATGGTTAAAAAATTTACCAGAAACAACTGAACACCCGGCGTGGGTATAAGGAAATTGAAATTATAAAAAGAGTCAGAAATGGCTCTTTTTTATTGTAAAATGAAGAAAACATAGGACATAAAAAATACTTGAAAGGCATAATTTTTCAATAAATTACGTTAAATGTTCCAAATTATTTTAAAAGAGTTTATTATAGCGCGTTTTAATCATATACATAGTTGCTTTACAAACAATTTTCCGGAAAAGAGTCCCAGCACAAGTTCATCTTTTATTACATATCATAATTGGGAATATCCAGTTTATGTTGTAGCCAAAACTAAATCTGAGGATATAATTTTATATTAAAAAATTGAACAATACTTGGCACTTATAATGTTTATATGCCAAGTATTGTTCAAAAAAAATTTTTTCAAAACAATCAATAACCCTTTAAAATATACATTACTTCAAGATAAGTGCCAACAATACTTCAATTGTCACCATTAACACACCAACATTCACAAAATTTAGTCGCTATTAATGGGCGAATAGTACGACGTAAAATATTGATTTTACGTCGTAAGTATGGTAAATTATAATATAGAAGCTATCAGGAGGTATTTTATAATGAATTACAAAGACCAACAAGAAATTAAAAATAAAGAACGCCTTCAACAAATTGTATCCGAACTTCCAGAATATGCAGCAAATTTTTTCAATTATTATTTAGCAATAAAGGAGGCTTCCAGTCGTACTGTATTAAATTACGCTTATGATATGCGAATCTTTTTTCGGCATATCGCAAAATACAAAAACTGTGATATAAAAGACGTTTCACTTGATATACTCAATGATTTGAAACCACTTGAAATACAAAATTTTATTACAGAACTTAATAAAACAAATTCTACAGCAGGAAAATCCAGACGTTTGGCATCCTTAAGGAGTTTTTACAAATATATGCGCAATATTGGCTATATAAAAAACAATCCAGCCCTTTTGGTCGAGACACCTAACACCCACGAAAAAAATATCATACATTTGGAAAATGATGAAGTTAAAGAAGTTTTGACCGGAATAAAAACCGGGGATTCATTAACTGATATTCAAAAAAAATATGCTAAAAATTCAAAATATCGTGATTATGCCATTACTACTCTTCTATTAGGTACAGGAATTCGTGTATCCGAATGTGTCGGTATTGATTTATCAGATATAAACTGGCAAGACAATTCTATTAAAATCTATAGAAAAGGTGGCGATGAACAGCTCGTATATTTTACAGAACAAGTCCGTGATGCTTTAGAAGATTACATTGATTTTGAAAGGGAAGAACCTCTTGATGAGCCAGACGCTCTCTTTTCTTCAAGAAAGCATCAAAGAATATCTGTGCGTGCCGTCGAACGTATTATTAATAAATATACAAAAACAGCTGTTCCAAATAAGCATATAACACCGCATAAATTAAGAAGCACCTATGGCACTAATCTTTATCAAGAATCGGGGGATATCTATCTTACAGCAGATGCTTTGGGACATAAAAATATAGCTGTAACAGCCGAACATTATGCTGATATAGGAAATAAAAGGCGAAAAACTGCTGCTGATTATACAAATAAATGGCTAAATTGACACTCCCCACCATGCCTAAAGTTAGGGGATCTTACTACCTGCCAAGTGTATTGGCTAACCAGTTATTTTTATTTTCAGATTTTCTGAATATTTTTTATCCAAAAATTTTGCAAAAATAAAGCCAGTAACAAAATGTTACCGGCTTTATTCTACTTCTTATCTTCTTCCATTTGCTGTTTTTCTTTTCTTTTCCGCATTTTAATTGCTTTCTGGTAGGCATTCCAATCTTCATCCGATACCTGTAATCCGTAATCAATTGCAAATTCAACGCCATTAATTATAGCATCATAATTATTCGCCATAGCTACTGCCCTCCTAATACTCTGAAATCATTTTTCTGGTTTCTCTTTTTCTACTGTTTCTATCCGGATATTTAGCACTCTTATGTACTCCATAACCTCCCTGATAGGCATTGTAATGTGGTAATACAGTCATCTCTATTCCACTAAAATGAGCCACCTGTTTATTTTTAATTTTCTTCATGTTTCTTTCCTCCTGCTATTCAATGTTTCAATAACAATATGTACGAATATAAGAAAAATAAAAAAGAACCATCGCTTTAGCAATGGTCCTCTCTCACTTTATCGTTCCATATTTATTGGCATTCCCTCAATTCCGGCAGAACCGTCTGAATCAGTTGGTGTATAATGGTCGCCAGGTAAAGGAAACAACATACGGAGCAATATGTAATTGATAGCATCCTGTAAATACTCTGTATTTTTCGTCTTATTGAATTTGATAAGACAATTATCTAAAGATCCCAAAGCATCTACTCTCCCACTTGCATAATTCTTTCTTGCTTCCCCATACTTAAAATATGAGACATCTAATGCTTTTTTGCAACGTTCTACGATTTCATCGATTTTCTTTTCATTTATAGACTTATCTTCCATCATTTTTCCTCCTCTGTTTTACACAAGTTCTACTAACCAATATGTTTTCTGCTTGCCTCTAGCTGTATTTCTATAGCCATGGCAAATTTTGAACTTCATTCCTTTTAATACTGCGATATCTCCTATAACCTCATACCCTTTTTCTTTTAAATGCCGTATATACTCCTTCATCACTATCTTCCTTCCTCGTTTTTTTAATGAATGGAGAACCGTATCTCATATTCTCCATTATAGTCATCACCATATCCTGTGAATTTGACTTTATTCTCTTGAAAAATTTTTCTCATGTAAAAATATACTTCTTTGCTTTTTGTGGTAAAAGCCTCTGACAAAGAGCTTTTTCTACACTGCGAATCAAATTCATCATATACAGATTGCATTTTACTCCTCTCCTATTCCGTTAATAATTTTCTAAGCGCACCCAACATTCATCTTTTAATTCCCATGCTGTTGGATTCAAAGAATTTTCGTTTGCATCAAATAACTCACTGTATCTTTTATCCATTTCAAGTTTTGCGTCAAAAAATTCCTCATGATCCAAGTTTCCCTTATTGATCCCCGATTTCTTGTAAATTCGTAATTTATACATACGATTATCATAAACAGGAAGAAGTGGCCCTGTCTTATGCTGCAATAAAACTTCATTAACTTCTTTGTTATTTCGGCATAAGAAAAACTCATCCTTTTCCAATTTGTGAAACGTATTGTAGTATTCCTGCTTTATTTTTGATAAATCTTCTTCACCATTTGTATCTATGATATGCCTCACAATGTACAAATCTTTTTTAGCTTCATTTAAAACTACACAAAGCATTTTTCGTTCATCCTTTCATAAATAAAATCATAATTTGCTTAATACATATGTCTACAAGTTCCTCTTATTTACTTCTACCCTCCTATCTCATCAATGTCTAACTAAGATATGTTTGATTTTGAACAAAATAAAAAGAAGATTGATATAATCAACCTTCTTTTATTAGTATTAAATTATCGTAGCTAGAATCCTAAAAGAAATTCTAAGAATAAATCATTTTACCGCATCTTGAACATTTATATTGCCGAATTTCTTGTTCGTCTCCATGCCCTGTTCCACCAATTAATTCACGTTTTATAATTTTGTAATCATGATTCCCACCAGGGCAGATTAACTCTTCAAGGTATTCGATTCTTTGTATTGCCTTCAGTTTTTCAATTTCATATTTTGCCTTGCTTATCCACATATTACTCTCCTCCATTTGCTTATAAACTATAATTCAATGATATTGTAATAGCACCAGGTATTATCGTCTAAATACTTAATTTTACCGCTATACTTATGTGCGTTGAAATAGGCTACACATTGTTTGTTTCTTTCAAATTCCTCATTCTGTACATAAGCCTCTTTTGCAATTAATTTACAAATTTTCTTATATGCTTTTTTCTTTGTCTTATACTCTCCCATTACTGGCTCTTCATCGCCCCAGGAATATGTAATTTTAATTCCGTACTTTGGTAATAACCCATGTTCCTTGCAATAATCACACATGTGTTTTGCAGATTCTTTTCCAGCATATCTTTCAACTCTTTCTACATCCATACCATCTTCTAACATGTCTCTGTAAAAATCTGTTTCATCAATATCTACGCCTTCTGACAGCTGCTCTATTGGGTACTGTAATCTTGCCTCAATTTCTGCTATCATGTCAATTGCCATTTCGTCCTCAACCCATACTCTATTAGGATATTTTGCAAGAGAATTAATAAATAATATTTCCTCTCCATCCATTTCGTATGATTTGACTAGACCATTTGCCGGGCAATCAAACTGCTTTATTTTGTGGATGATTTCTTTTATAGGTAATTCCATCCCATCCGTTGATGGAATAAGCCAAATATTGCACCCATCTGATTCTACAGATGTTATAGCGGGACCAGAACAGTGATTCATCCTTAATACGGTATCCTGTGGATCTTTTTCTAAATCTCTTAAAAATTTTTCAATTCGCATTCTTTTTCCTCCTATATTTTCATGATTCATTAACAATATGCTTGTTTTTAAATAAAATAAAATTTTTAAATGCAAGTTTTCTGGCAAAGCAAATGCAGGATGAATAATCACCCTGCATTTTACTTTATCTTTCATTTCTGTAACTTAAGATACCGGTAAGCATCTCCTGAACTTTTTCTTCCGGCATACTCTTCTCTTCTTTTCTTTCTACTGGATTTGAATAAAATTCTCTTGTTACTTTTACCCCACTGATTGCCATAATGTTATCCTCCTAATTATTCAATTGATATTTACAATATGTTCGAAACCTAAAAAAATAAAATTAAAAATAACTTTTTCTGTTTATAAATACTACAAGCCCGTATTTTCCTTTTTAAGCCATTTTTATTTGTAAGCCAAGAAGTATGCATGTTTCGTTTTAAAACCTCTTATATGGCGTTCTGACGCTTTTAAGGCGTATCTACTAATAAAACTACTACCCTACTTTTATTTTTTTTAAATTCATACATATTCTTTTTGAAAAATTGAAAAAAGGAGGAATAATTTATGTGGATAAAACGTGATTCCTTAACGACAGTCAAGGATTGCCGTTTACGAAATTTAGGACTTAAAAACGTTGACGAAATAAATAATTGGTTTAGACGCAGCTACAATAACGAATATTATATTCCGGGATTATCTGAAGCTGTGGGAATACTTAAGAAGTTATTACAGTTAGACAAAGAAACTCCAATTCATATTATTGGTGATTACGATGTTGACGGTATAACTGCTACAAGCATCTGTTACTCAGGGCTTATTTACGCCGGTTTTAAAAATGTTACTTATAGAATTCCAAAGCGATTTTCTGAAGGATATGGCTTAAATACCACTATTATTGATGAAATTGATTCTGGAATTATATTAACCGTCGATAACGGAATTGCAGCTAAAACCGCAATAGAAAAAGCAAAAGAAAAGGGACTTTTTGTTATTTTAACAGACCACCATCTTCCACCAAAAGATGCTGACGGAAATATGATTCTCCCACCTGCGGATATAATTATTGACCCACACGTTACTACCGATGCAACGTTTACTGGTTATTGTGGTGCTGGAATCGCATACAGATTAATGAAAGAGCTTTTACCGAATAAATGTAAATTTGCATACCGGCTTCAGGCTCTTGCTGCAATCGGAACAATTGCAGACTGTATGGACTTAAGAGAAGAAAATTATGTAATCGTAAGAAATGGATTAAGACTTCTTCCTATAGTTGCCGGTACTGGGCTAAGAGCTTTAATGCAGGCCTGGAACCTTGAAAAGATTTCTTCAGAAGATATTGGCTTTAAAATTGGTCCTTGCCTTAATGCCCCTGGACGTCTATATGATGATGGTGCTCTCACCTCATTAGCATTACTTTTATGGGATGGAAATATACAGGATGCGGTCAGATTAGCTGAAAATATTGTTGAAGAAAACCAAAAAAGAAAAGATAGCGTTGCTTCTGCAATGGAAAAAGCCAATGCTTATATTCAGGATGAATGTCTTTATGGCGATTTGGTATATTCAATTTATCTGCCAGACATCAATGAAGGAATACTTGGAATTATAGCTGGAAGGATTGCTGAGCAGGAAAAAGTCCCAGCTTTCGTTTTCACTGATAATGGAACGTCATTTAAAGGTTCCGGTAGAACTTATGGTGATATTCATCTTAAAAATTTATTGGATAATGTAAATGCTGTTGACCCTGATATTTTTATAGGATATGGTGGGCATGATGGAGCTGCTGGCTTAAGCATTAAAAAGGAAAAATTTCAGGATTTTCGTTTGGAAATGAATGCAAAATGTCCTACTACTGCCCTTCCAACCAATGACAATTTCTTTGATCTTGAAATCGAAGAATTGGATATTCCTCGTATAACTGCGGAAGAAGATGCCTTTAACCCATCAGGAAAGGCAAATGAAGCTTTAATCTACAAAATAAAGAATTATAGAGGCTTGCCATATATGGGAAAAATAGTTAATAAACTTGGAGAAAACGGCGGTTTTAAAATTATAGGGCAGAATTCTACGGTTGTAGGATTTAATAATCCAGAACTACTCTCCTGCTCCGAATCTTCCGAATTTGAAATTTACGGAACCATTTCGTATAACTATTTTAAGGGAAAAGCAATGCCTCAAATTACAGCAGTTGATATTGTTCCACTTAGAAAAAAAGAAACATCCACAGATTTTGCCAATTTAATTGCAAAAATGGCTTCAAAAAGATAAAGAGCTTTATGCTCTTTTTCTTTTTGCTTTATTACAGCGTTATTTTGTATCACCATTATTTAACGCTACTATCTAACATTATTTTTGTGTTACCACTTACCACTTATATTAACGATATTATTTGTGCCACTATTTAACTATACACGTTAACGTTATTTTATAGCACATTTTACATATCTTATATTTAACACATCTTTTACACCTTTATTTAGCGTTAATCTATATCACTGTATTTTAACGCTATTATTTACGCTTTATTATAGCATAAGTCACAACACATTTATTGTAATATTTTATGCGCCAGAAAACAAGGTGATATTTGCGCTATTCTATGTGCTATTTATGAGTGCTATTTTTTATATCATTTCTAACATCATTTCTTGTGTCATTCTTTAGTGTTAATAAATACATACGTCCTATGTGTTATTTTGTATCGATTTGTTTTATGCTTTAATGCGACACATGACATAACGATAACTATTAACGCTTTTGTAACACTATTTTTTGACGCTACTATTTAACGTTACTGTGTAACGCTATATCTTAACACATATAACAAATGCCCTATTTCCCTATGTTTTCTGCTAATTACTCATACATATTTTTTCACTTTACTGTCTTAATTATCAACCAGAATTATGTATTATTGTATTTATCGCTATTTGTCAACGCTATCATTAACGTTACTTTTTAGCATTATTTTTTATCGTTATTATGTAGCACATTACACACACTTTTCTTTGCGCTACATTCTACACCCATAAAATGTGCTATAGGTTATCACATATAACACGCTACAACATACAACTACATATTATCGTTAACGCTATCGTATAGCGTTATTGTTTAACACTAATATTTAGCGTTATATAATAGCACTATTTTATAACGCTTCTCTTATCACATTATTTGCACCTATTAAATACTGTTATAAAAAGTGCTACTAAATGTGCTAAAAAGCATTGACATTTAATGTGCCATAGGTTACAGTTATAACAAGTGATAACAGATAGTGATAAATGGTACAGTATAAAATACAGTAAAATATGTGCTTGTTTATGTGCTATTCCACATCTTAATACAAGGAGATAATAAAATGGCTAAAATAATTACAATTGCAAATCAAAAAGGTGGCGTTGGTAAATCTACTACCGTATTAAGTATTGCAGATGCATTATCACGCTGCGAATACCGTGTTCTCGTTGTGGATACAGACCCACAGTGTAATTCGACCAGAAGTTACTTGGCTGAAACAGAAAATCAGACAACCCTTTACGATTTATTTAATAAATCCATTAATTTAGAGTCTGATGACCCAACTGAGCTTATTCAAAAAACTGAAATGGGCGACATTGTTGCTTGTGATCCGAGCTTAAGTGGAATTGAAAGCTCTTTCACCGGAAATCCTTCAAATTTCTTCATTTTAAGAAACTTTTTACATAAAATTGAAGAAAATTATGATTATATTGTAATTGATACCCCACCAACACTTGGATTCTATATGCTTAGCTCACTGATTGCTTCAAATGGCATCATAATCCCTATCAGCCCGGCAAAATATGCTTTAGATGGTTTAGCTTTAATATACAAAACCATCAGCGATACAAAATTAAACTTCAATCCTAATCTTGAAATCTACGGGGTCTTACTTACGATGTATGATAAGCGAAATGCATTGGATAAAAAGATTTGGACCCAATTACCAGAATTAGGCGAAGAATTAGGCTTTAAAGTATTTCCAAACCCTATAAGAAAATGTCAGGCAATTGCAGATGTTCAAGCGAAAACAGGCGGTAAGTTATATACCGATTATCCAAACAGTAATGCCGCAGTTGATTATGCAACAATTATAAAAACTTTAATTCAATAATAAGGAGGACATTATATGGCTAAATCAAATGTAAGTGAAGATATTTTTAACAACATAAAAGCAGCAGCTTCCATGCAGAAAATTGATAATACACCTCAGATTAAAGAAACTCCTGCAAAAGAAGATCATAAACCTGAAAAGAAAGAAGACATTCCAACACAGTTATTTGATGAAATTTCTTTATCATTTACACCGGAAAATAAAAATCCGCGAAGAAGTTATCGTGCAACCGGGTATCTTACGGAAGAAGAAAATGATGCATTTAAAAAAGCATGTACAACTATTGGCTTATCAACAAGTCAATGCATCAGGGAACTTATTCTTAGTTTTTCCAAAAGTATTCTTAAAAACTAACTTTAATATACCTCGTAGATAGTTTAAGTACTTTTTAAACTACCTGCGGGGCTTTTTTTTGCAAAAATTGTATGCCTTTCGAACATATTATAGTTAAAGAAAAACGAAAGGAGAACAGGAGCATCCTGTAAAACGCAATGAAAAAAAACAGAATATTTAAACTATTAACGTTAACATGCGCTATAACTTTAATATGCACTGGATGTCAAAATCCGTTTATTAGAGGAATAGAAGCAAAAAGCTATCAAACAGAGCAAATAAAGGCAAATCAACTGGAGGATGGCGGCTTTTATGTAAAAAAAGCAAAAAAGAATAAGTATGAAAAGCTTTACGCTGAAAATGCTTCATTTGAAACTGGTAAAACATCATCATCTGTAAACGACAAAAGAGTACTTTGGTTTAAAAATGATTATGTTAAAGTGCCTACAATGTATAAAGGCGACAGCTTAATTTATCATTATACCGATGTATTTGAAGATCAATTTATCGTAGAACGTTTTGAAGATGTAGGATACACGCTTGGTATGTGCAACCTCACTCAGACTTTATCTGGAAGATATTCACTTTCGCTAAGTTCTTCTGACAAGACGATTGAACCGGATTCAGACGTATCAACATTATACGGTCTTGAGATAGATTCGGTAATCGTTGATAAATTAGGTGAAGACGAGCTTCGAGCAGCAAACATTTCGCGAGGCGGAACAATAACAAATCTCAAAAAAGATGCTGTTTACGAAACTTATATTTATACTGGAACAGATGAACATATTTACAATTTCAAAGCAGACGTTAAAGCTTTTGTATCTATGGAAGCCTATAAACTTGTAGATTATGATTTTTACAAAAAAACTATGTTAAAAATCAATTTCCCAGATTATTTTAACAGCGGATACTATTATATAAATGGATATGGGCTAGTAAGATATATAAATATGCCGGAAGATGAAGCTCCAGACATTGAAAATATCGATTTCAATGTACCAAATACGGTTCCAGACGAATCAAATGAAGAAGAAAGCACCGAAGAAATGGAATTTGATGCAAGTCAAGGAAATAATTCACAAAGCTATTCTATTTCAACTGCCAGTGACGGAGACAAGACAGTAGTGGTATCATACGGAAATGTCCCAGCTTCATACGATAACGGGGAAGGAGTTCCGGATGTAACAGCTAAAATCATTGGCAATAACGGAGTATGGGAACTAACCAATAACGGTGATGGCACTTTATCCGCCACATTCCCGGCAGTGGCAAACGAAGCATATACACTTACAGTTGATAACATTTATGGACGTTCCATTGATGTCTCAACTCAAAAACCACAAGAATAATATTTTAATAAAAGGGCTGAAGGCCCTTTTATTATGCAAAAAATTAAAAAATCAGTCTCCTTTCAAACATATTGTCTATATAAAGCACAGGAAAGGAGATAGCAAATAATGCGATGTATTACCGTAAGAAATAAGGCAAGTCTGCAACAACTTGAAAAAGATTATAGACATTACGAGACAGCAGAGACTATGCCTTTTGCAAAAGGGACATCATTTGCAGAAATTGCAGAAGTAGTAGTACCTGACAAAGATGGGCCATGGAAGAATCCACTTACGTTTTACGAAAGTGAACATTCTACCACGATTGGCGGTGATTCTTTATGTAAAAAAACAAGAGATTTTCTTGAATTACAAAAAGAAGAGTGTGATATGCAAATTCTTTCTATATCGGCAGGAATGAAGGGTAGTAATTTATGTGTAGATATTTTAATAAGATGTTATAAAAAACACCCTGATTTTTCTAACTTTTTAGCTTACATTGGAGAAGATGCAGACGCATTTTCAAAAGAAGAAAATGTAGAAGGAAAACTTATTGTAAAATCAAACACCAAAACAGATTTTTCAAAAGAGGAGATAGAAGAATATAAGGCGGCACTGCAAGAACAAAATAAATTACTTTTAGATGCAACAGAAGAACATCCATTTCTTAACTCGTTGCATGGACGTTATGTTCCCGTTGATTTGCCAAGTGCAGAATATAACGGAGATATGATTTACGACTTAAAAACTCGTGATATGCAAACGTCTACAATTATAACATATGACAACTTTATTAGAATCTTTACCGAAACAATGAATTACATTACTGGTGTTGAAAAAGATTCTTACTACAATGTTATGCAGGGAAAGACAAAAGAAGAAGACTTTATGAGTATTGTAAAAACCTTTGTAGTAAAGAACTATATAAATACAAAACAGATGCCACAGGAAGACTTACCTGCCTTGATGGACAAACTATATAGAGCTTTGTTCAAGCTTTATATTGTTCAGGACTTAATCGATGACCCGCAGGTTACGGATGTGAAAATCACTGCACCAGACGACATCCGTGCGCGAATTAGAGGAAAAGCATATTCTTCAAATATCACTTTTATAAGCGATGACGATTATGTACGTTTTGTCACGGGAGTGTTAATTAAAAATAGAATTTCTCTCACAAGAAAACAGGAAACCTTTACTGACGACCACGATGATAATTACATCTTAAGATTTTCCTTCATTGCTGCATATGTTTCGTCTACCGGATACCCTGTAATCCATATCCGAAAAGTTTCCAGAAAGAAATTACTCGCACCAGATTTAATACAGTTAGGTATGTTTGATGAATCTGTTCGTGACTATCTGCTCGATTGCGGACGGCATAGTAAGGGAATCATATTCGCCGGGCCTCCTGGAAGCGGAAAGACAGTTGCTCTTAACTGGTTCCTTGAGGATGCTTATGAAAACTCTGCAGAAATCCTTGTTATACAGGAGAATGATGAGTTATTTGCTTATAGAAAAGGTGTTATCTTTGAACACGTTATCAATAACCCAAAAGATGGGGAGGAAGCTTGCTCTCTTGAAGAACTTGGAAAAATGGCATTAGTAGCAGGTGCTAACGTATTTGTTATTGGAGAAGCAAAAGGCGGTGAAGTATGCAGCGCAATTACATTAAGTAATGCCGGATGTAGAACCGCTCTTACACTTCATACAAATTCAGCAAAAGAAACTATTGATAAAATTTGCGATCTTGCCATGAGGGGATTTGCCACTTCATACGAACAAACAAAGCGTTCCCTTAAATCTTTCGAAACAATTGTTTATATGCAAGACTTTAAAGTACAAGAGATTTCACAGGTTATAGGCTACGATGAACAGAAAAAAGATATGATATATAGATGCATATACAAACGACCGCATGATAAAAAAGGGTAGTAGTAACTACCCTTTTTCTATAGATTCCAAAATGCAAAATACGAATTTACCAATACCACGGAAGCCTTGTGGATTGTATTTATAAAATACCGGAGGAAAATTTATGACATACATAATAAGTGATATACATGGCAACTATGATAAATTTCATAAGTTGCTGTATAAAATCAAATTCAGTGATGCTGATACTCTTTACATTAATGGGGACATTATAGACCGTGGCCCAAATCCAATTAAATTACTATTAGAGGTTATGCAATCCCAAAATATGATTTTCATTTTAGGAAATCATGAAGAAATGATGTTAGAATCAGCAATTGATGCTTCCTGTTATGCAACCTGGTATTGTAATGGTTCAACTCCTACAGAAAAAGAATTCTATTCTTTGTCTTTTGACAAACAATTCACAATATTGGATTTTTTAAAAAAATGTCCAATAGTCATACCTAACATAGTTATAAGCGGTAAACAATTCTATCTTGCACATGCTATGCATCTGCCTTATTACATTAACGAGACTATCTATAGGAATGATGTCTCCAAAAAATTATTATGGGAGACCTTATGGAGCAGACAATATAAACGCCCTGATTATAAACAGCTTGCAATCACTTACCATGATTTATATTCCAGCTATCACAACACTACTTTTATTTGCGGGCATAATACAACTCCATCATGCTCTTACGGCATCACAAATTCCCATGGTGGTGGACGCATTTCAAAAAATATGTCTGGACATCTCATTAATACGGATTGTGGTTGTTATAAAACTGGTGTACTTGGATGTCTTAGGCTTGATGATATGCAGGAATTTTATGTACAATAAGTCCATGCAATTCTCCAAAAAGATAGTAACTTTTTGATATGAACCCTAGTATATATAGGGTTCGTATCAAAATTAGGCAAATAGTAGCTAATAAATTTGAACAAAAATATCCCTCAAAAAAAGAAAATATATTTGTCCTTACTTCATATACTTCACCTCTCCAATGCATTTCAGCGCATCATATACCCCATACTACGCTTTTTATTTCTTTTGCAAGCCCTTGTACGCCAAGAATACTCGTCTAAAATGCCGCAAATACGCCACTTTTTGGTATATACAGTCATACAACATGTCATTTCATACATATATCGTACCCAACACCCACAAATACAAGAAAATACAAACCGAAACCAATAGGAGAGTACCATAGAACCACTGTAATGCCTGCAACCAGCGTGTTTTCAGCCTTTCTTTCCTAATACTTTCTGTATTTACCTGCTATCCAGTAGTGTACCGGCTGCCAACCCTCTTTTATACAAGAAAGCATACAAGAAAATAAATAAGATATGTCACGTTACTAGCCTTATATTTATATAATAACGGCACGTTAATGACATTGGATATGCCACCACCAATGCCTAAATATGTCACGTTACTGCCACCTAATGTATGCAAAATTACTATAATGTGCGTCACGTTATTGCACCCAACTAGATACATATATATGTCACGTTATTGACACTGCATACCACTTGTACGCTGTGAAAAGACCTCACGTTATTGACACCGTATATTGCCCGTATGCCATAAATAATATTCACGTTAATGACATTATATATTCCCTGTGTGCCTAAAATCCCCGTCACCTGTTCGCACGTTAGTGACACCATATTATATAATATATGGCACGTTAGTGACACTATTCATACTGTCCCAGACGTCATGTAAGCACGTTATCGACGCTAGTGTAACAGCGCCAGTATAGGCTAACGTCACGTTATTGACAAAAGTAGAACGTAAAGACTATTATAGGTATGTGTGATACGCACGTTAGTGACATTAAGACCACATCAGCGTTGTGATACATGATACATCGCCTGTAAGTCAGTAATAATATATGGCTAGCAGCAATAAACAACCAGACTAAACATGATGAAATTAAATTCACGCAAAAAATCTTTGTAGAAAGCTCTACAAATTTTAAAATATCGCACATATTATAGATAAAGGAGGTTGAATAACTATGAAAGAAAAAATTGCAAGAATATTAAGACCATTAAGTATCGTCACAAGACATTTATATAATTTTGGTGAGAAATTGGAAAAGTTTATAAGATACATAAGGAGAGTTACAAAAGACACCTTACTATCCGGTGGCGCATTGTGGAAAGTGCTGGCACCGAATAAATGGAGATTTCTATTTGTACTATTGGCTACATATCCATGTACCTGTATATACGCAGAACGGATTTTAACCGGAGCAGAATTGATTAAAGTAGTACAGACTCTCGGAGTGAAGTTTTTGCTCTACCCAGTAATTTGCTATCTGGTAAGTGCCTTACTGCAAACCATTTTGCTTATCCTTTTAGATTTCCTTACTGTACCATTAAATCTTATCTATAAAATATTTTTCAGACATGCATTTTTAGCCAACTTCAACATCTGGTGTAATAATGTTATTGTAGAAGCAGAAGCTAACAGAGGAATATTGCCAAAAGGATATACTCCAGAAGATAGTAGGCAGGCAGCTATTGACGAATATAAAGCTACATCCCGTAATTATAATCCAACCGGAAGCATCCGTTGGGATACAAGTGATAATATTAAAGCAACAAAATAATGAAGATAAAAACGAAAATGAAAGAGAGGCGTGGCGTATAACCAAGCCTCTTTTTACTGCCAGTTTTGCTACAAGCTTATATTTTTCCTCATTTTGCCCATAATTACCTTTCGGCACAAAATAATACCTTTCTACAACAAAATTTCAAATTTAGCCATTTTATTGCATTACAGCCATATCTAATACCTTTCTACAACAAAAATTTTTAAGTTAAGATACACCACCCTTTCTACAAATAAATTCATCCGCTTTGTCACGCATAACCGCACACATTTTCTTTCTTGTAATTTTTCTTGTAATTTTCCATCCGTTTTCTACAAAATTATTCTTTTATTTTCCAAGACATCGAACATACTGTATACAAAGAAAAATGAGGAGAATAAAAATGAAAATATACGAACAGAAAGAATTAGAACAAATTATTGAAACATACCACAGGGATGGTAACGAAGAGGCGGCATTAAATTTCCATGGCGGAGTAGTAAATAACCGTGACCTTTCGTGGCAGGATTTGCGTAACGCAGACTTTTCACATATCAGTGGCAGGAATCTGAAACTTGTTGGTGCGGATATAAGCGGTGCCAATTTCAGCCATGCGAATCTGAAGGGTAGTGATATGAGAAAATGTATTGCACGAGGCACGGACTTTACCGGAGCCATCTTGGACGACACACTTGCAACCGGAGCCGAATTCACCAACTGCGATTTCAGCCGTGCCTCATTTGTT
>OLIX01000329.1_pt1 | contig 50935 bp, 37 predicted proteins | sample 1601331 | NCBI WGS metagenome assembly OLIX01 (sample SAMEA2452120, study PRJEB22498) | human gut metagenome | biome: human feces; feature: human gut; material: feces | place: Australia | collected 2012 | reverse complement strand
TATTGCTTATTATCCGCACCCAAAAAGTTGCATTTATAAGTTGAACTCAAGTATCTCTACGATCCGATGCGGGCAACCGTATTAGGAGAATACGGCGGCATCGGACTGGTGATGAAAGACCACCTCTGGATGCCCGACAGAAACTGGGGATATGTGAAATTCAACAATCCGGAAGAAGTGACGACGGAGTATATCAAATATGCCGAACATTTACTTCAGTTGATCCCCCGGGGATTCTCTGCCGGCGTATATACCCAGATTACTGACGTCGAAGGAGAAGTCAATGGACTGATGACCTATGACAGAAAAGAAATCAAGGTAAACGAGAAAAAAATCCGGGAAATGAACCAAAAGATATGTAATTCCTTAAAATAAGAATACATACAAGATTTTAGACAGAACAGCGCGAAAGCGGTTTGTTTCTGTCGGACATCGGGAGAGGGCAGGGCAGACGCATTACTTAGGGATTTGGTGAAACTCCTTTTACCTACTTGATTGAGAGGTCGAAACGGGAAATAATCCCGTTTCTCCTACTCAATTAGCTTTTATCATTTCAGAATCCCGTTTTCTTACTTTAAAGTGCTTTCAGAAATTCTTCAGGATCAGCTGTTGCTCCGACAAGCCGGGCAACCACCTTCCCTTCGGGATCTATCAGTATCTTAGTAGGAAAAGAAGTGATATTATAAAGTTTCAATAGATCCTGTTCCTCCTTACCTTCATTGTTGAGGATTTGAGTCCAGGTCATACCATCTTCTTTTACCGCCTGTTTCCATAATTTTTTAGCCTGCTCCAGGTCCTTCATATTTTCATCGGCCACATTGACGAAGACTACCTTCCCGCTATATTTTTTATGTAACTCTTTCAAATGGGGATGGGAGGCCCGGCAAGGTCCGCACCAACTTCCCCAGAAATCGAGCAATACATATTTCCCTTTCAGCTTTTTCAAAGAAACGTCTTTACCATTCATATCCTTCTTCACAAAATCAGGTGCTATTGTGCCCGGACGATAAGGGCGGCCGGCATCCAATTTCCGTTTGAGTATTTTCCCATAAGCTGTACCTTGCAATTCCTGAGGAAGCTGATCATATATCCGTTCGGCCTCGTTTTCGTCAAACCAATTATAATGTTCCAGCAAATTCATCAGGGAGATATAACTTCGGGGATTTGCCCGTACAAACGCCATTATGGTTTGTTTGTTGGCCTGCATATAAGCGTCAAACTCCTCTTTATAATCGCGGATATCTCCTCCTTCAAGCATATTTGTCATTGTCAACTGTCGGTAAGCCGCTTCAGCAGGATCAACCTGCTCGTAATAAAGACGCCAGTAATCGTGCGCCACAGTACCTCCTCTAATCCAGTCAATTTCCGGTACTTTCCCTTTTTCAGCTCTGATTTTCATAACAGCATATTCACCAGGGACCACCATCAGACTGACATTCGGATAATAGGTACCCAAGCGGGGTGCCGGACAAGCCAGTTCTTCACACAAAAGCTTCAGCGTCAACCGGGAAGTATCCCGGGCAGCCATATTCAACCTGATCCGGTGATCAGTAAAATCGAAAGTATCCTGTAGCATACCCTGGGGTGTCCATCCCATGACGATCACTTTTCCCTTCTCTACAGCATCGATTTCTGCCTGCAAAGTAAAATCTTTCTTCCCTTCCAATTCCAGCATCTTCATCCGCAGAATACGCTGATGGAATTCGTCGGCAACCTGCATATTGCTGCGTAATAAATCGACTGCCAGTTGTTTAACCTCCTGAGATTCGGTCATTACCACCTCCAGATCCAATAGAATCAGAAAACGGTCCTGATCTTCCAGAACAGGGAATTTTTCCTTACATATTTCCAGATATTCCCGGACATTCCCTCCCATCCGGACATCAGCTATGGCCAATAAATCCGGCATCGCACGGGTATGGGTAAGCTTTACCTGTTCGATATCCGTTTTCAATTTCTGCAACCCCTCAGCAGTAACAGGTTCCGGGCTTCTCAATGAGAAATAGGGAATCAACCGGATGCGCAACCATGAATACAACAGTTTATCTACAATCTCCTTTCCGTTTGCCCTGACAAATTGTTCCCTGTTATCAAACACATACTGTGCTTTGGGGTCATCAAAATTCAGGGTGTAGCGTTCATATAGAAAGAAGTTCTCCGGTTTTACCTTTTTCCGGGCAGATAAGCGATTAAAATAATCATTGATCACCCCGAATCCCTCATTTGTCTTCCCTTGTTCCAATAATAACGTGGCATAATCATCAACCAACTGAGGAGTACGTTCGCCCTTTTCGTAGCGTTTAGTCAATCCGGCAGGTGACCATCGGGAATCGATCCCTTTGCGGATTTTCTCCACAAACTCATCGGCCGGGCGATAGCCGGAGGTCCTGAATACCTCCGTACCATCCGGACTCAATACCACAAACGTAGGAAAAGCCTTTACGGCATATTTCTTTGCCAGTTCCAACCCATTTTCTTTCTCTGCATCTAATTTGAGGGAAATAAAAGTACGGTTGAAATATTCTCCTACTTCCTGCTGGGGAAAAACCTCTTTTGACATTCGTTTACAAGGTCCGCACCATGTTGTATAAAAGTCAATGAAAACCATCTTGTTCTCTTTCGCAGCAAGTTCTATCGCTTCCGTATAAGAAAGCGGCCGGAAATTTACCCCCTGGGCACACACCCACAAAGGCAACAGCAGGATTCCGGCCATCCATATGATCACTTTTTTATTCATAGATATGATCTCAAACTATTGCCGGTAATCAATATCTTTCACTTTCACCAAACCGTTCCAACGACAATCTTTCAAAGGTTCCAATTCAAACGAATCCTGGTCAGTGCCCAAAAGATAACGCGTTACAATTCCCTTCTCTGCCGCGTTGTAGGTACCTACCATCAACTCATCGTAATTATTTCCATAGGGATCAAATTTGATAAAGGTAATCTGATCGCCCAGGTCTTTCTCATAATGCATATGATTCACATAATCATATGCATGTAATATTTGTCCGTTAGCATACAATAACAAAGAACGCTTAGAAGCAAAAGCGTAAAGCAATCCGCTTCTTAAACCGGTCGCTTTCGATTTGTCTATCGTATAGCCGGCTCTTTTCTGAGGCATATCGCTCGGCACCCAACTCCGGATACTGCAATAAAACTGATAGACATAGAAATTTTGCTGATCTTCCATCAGTGCAAATGAATTTCCATTTGAACTACCTCCCACTGTATTAAATGTATTCTCACCATAAATACAAGTACGGCCCGCCGGCTGTATCCAAGGAAATGCTTCTCCTGCATTATCTTGTAACTGAGTTACACTTAACCCGGTAACAGTACTCAAAAAGGTAAAACAATGATCGTCGGCATTATAAATAATCCAACCACTCGGACTGCTTATACTGGTAAAAATATATGGAAAAGGCCGGAAGCATTTTTCACTCATCACATCCATACGGTTGGAAGGATTTCCATAATTTTCATCCGAGTACAAACTCGCTCCGAATACATAATCTTCCGTCATCATAATCCGGTTATTTGACATACCGGTAAAACGCTGTTTGGCAGCCATATCCACTACATTCAGCATATCAGGCATCGGGAAACTTGAATAAGTCATAGAACGCAAGGTATTCATCGGTCCTGAAGCAAACGAAGTCAAATCCAGATAGTAGGATCCTGATTCTGTGGATATCCACAGTTTCATAGCCGGAGTTTCCCAATAATAAGAACCGGTATACATGACCCGCATCGGTCCCCGTAATTCAGGTAGTCCATTCCCCTCCAACAGATTCTTCAACACAATCGTATCTTTTGCCGTAGAGATCATATCCAAACCTACCGTACCATCCTCTTTTTCCCCAAGAACAAAAAAACCTTTATCCGTCACACTCAAAACAGTCAGTGAGGTATAGGATTTCCAGATCAAATCGGTCTTCGTATCTTTGACTTTCAGATATAAAGTATAAGAATCAGGTTTCAAATTGACAAAATACCTCAGATTCCGTTCCGTACCCAAAACGATTCCTTTATCCCGGTCATCGGTCAAACTGCTGGCCACCACTTTCCATTCGTATTCATAACGCGAAGGATCACTGTCTTCTGTAAACTGTATCACAGGTTCTTTCCGTACGGTGTCCAGATAGGAAAGCGGAGTGATTTTTAAAGTATCGTTCTTAAAAATAGCCGTATAACCTCCTTTTTTCCAATCGGAAATTTTTACTTCATTGATCGGATGATAATCATTCGATCCCTCGTCATCATAACAGGAAATACTAAAAACAGATAGAATTCCCGCCCATAATATCAATATTAATTTTCTCATCGTAGTCAGATTTTAGTATATTTCAATTCTATCATTCTCCCGGTTGAAACGGAACCCCATAATAAGATTTCCAACTCACCCCCTGAAACCACATCAGTCGTCCATCTTTCTCCCTGATTGCATCACGATGATCGGGGCTCTTGTCATATAATGCCTGCAAATCCATAGCCATCTTGTTTTGGATAGCATATTTCAAACCGGACGGCATCGTTTCATTGGACATAAAATCTTCATAAGTCAACTCCGGAAAACGCTTTAGGATTTCTTCAAATTTTTCCTTTGAAAAGAATCCCCACAATCCTCCCTCCAAATCTCCGATTTTACCGGACTCCCTTCCCATCCAAACTTTCGGACAAGTAATAAAGTTGTTCAGGATAATCTTATGCCGTGTCCCGTCAAATTCCTCCTTGCCGCTATCATTCCCCAACATACCGCTCAAATCGAACCATTGCGGAATAGCCAGGGTGAAATCTTCGGATGGCAATAAACGAAGTACAAGATTACGTTCCACTTCATCCAATGCTTCACTATTTTTCACAGTCACCGGCACATCTGCATAACTCCAGCCTCCCTTTATGGTTTGCCATTCATCAAATTCCAGATAATTTTCACCTTTTACGGCTGTCGTACTATCCTGATCGACTACAATACGGAATTTCCGGTCATAATCTTTTACCCTTCCGGTCATTTGTACCCTTATTTTCAGAAGCAGTTCGTCTACACCCTTTTTAATAAATTCAACTTTAGTATAAGGCTGGGCGGCCCAATAAGTGGTATCAAACCAATCCGGTCCCCATTGTACATAGAAATAAACTCCTTCCTCTCCGTCGAAATCCTTGATTTCTTTTTCACATCCGGACAGACCGGCAATGATGAGGAATAAGGTCGCTATATAAACAATATTTTTCATAATTTACTCTTTTTCAGTTGAACTACTTTGATTTTCCCGTTGACTGGTTTCACTGTCAGGTAATGGAACCACATAATTCCGGAGTTGCATCGTCAACGTCTCTGCCGGCTGGGAACCATCGGGTATACTTTCCAACCGATTGCGTTTGAAATAATAGAAGGTTTGCCCCTCTCCGATAAATTCCCGGATATACTCATTCCGGATAGCCGTATTCAGATCGGTCGGCGACTCTGTATTCAGGCTGATACACTTTCTGGCTTTACGTAAAGGATTCAGGTATTTTTCCAAAGCAATACCGACCTGCCTTTCCCGGACTCCGACACATTCGGCCGCAATCAAATAAAGTTCGCTGACCCGGATCAGGGGAACCATATAAGCAAAACGCTCTGCCTTGGCCTTTGCTTCATCGGTAGTCGTCTGTACCTCTGCATACTTCTTGAAACAACAAAACTCTTTTCCTTCCTTTGTTACAGATTCCCACATTTTAAAACGCAAATCATCGGGAGATTCGAAAATGGTACGGATACGGCCATTCTGATAGCCTCCGGCCAAAGTCAGTAAATTCACCACATTCAGATCAGAGGTAAAATAGGTCTTATAAATATTATCTGTACGAATACTATTGTACAAAGAGAACAATACCTCTGTCGCAAACATATTATCATTGGAGGCTGTATCTGCATAAGTTGCTGTACACAAAGGGAACAAAGGATTCTTTTCGTCAGCGACTTCCTCAATCACCTCAATGGCACATTCTTTTGCCTTGCTGTAATCTTCCTTCCACATATACGCCCTTGCCATCAAAGCTTTCACTGCATAGTAATTCATCCGGTATTGCCGGTAAAAAAGATCATTACCATTTTCTCCTCCACTGTAATTTCTGGCTCCATCGGTAATAACAGGATCGACATCCTTCAATAAATCAGCAGCTCTTGTCAAATCGGTAAGCACACAGTTTAATACGCTGTCTGCGCTTAACAAAGGTTCGACAATCCGTTCCGAAGAAGTCTGGTAAGGTATACTTGCCTGCTCCTTTTCCGTCCAAAGTGGCCCGAACAGCCGGAGCATATCGAAATGTAACATAGCACGTAATCCCAACGCCTCGCCTTTGATCAATTTATAATACAGTTCCGGCAGCACCGGATTCCCGTCTCCGCAATGTTCCAGTATAGCATTCAAATTCGAAATCTGGGAATAAGTGGTCTTCCATACCGTTTCGAACCGGTCTTTTGACGTCTTACTATCATAAGCATAGGACTGGTAACCACTATAATTGTGCTCACTGGTGGTACAATTATAATACTGAGCCATCACATCGATTATACCGGCCGACAAATTACCTCCATAATTCGACGAACTATTCATATTCAGGTACACCCCGTTTAAAGCCATCAGAAACCCCTCTCTTTCTTCAAACAGGTCTTTTTCCATAATCTGATCCTCCGGAGCCACATCCAACCAGGAATTACATGAAGCGCCTATCAGTAAAAGCCCCAGTATCCATATTCTTTTTATTCTATTCATAATCTAATCTTTTTAGCATTAAAACCTTATACCTAAAGAAAAAGCCACACTACGGGCAAAAGGATAATCCAATCCCCGTTCATTTTTTACAGTAGATATCCGGAAAATATCGTTCATATATCCGCGTATAGTCATGGAAGAAGCACCGAAATGCCTCAGCCAGCGAGCCTGGGTTTCATACCCGATGGAAACCGATTCACAGGATAATGTATTCTCATCGGCAACAAAACGGGAAGACATCGGAGTGGTTTCATTCAGAGATATGGCTTTAAATTTAGCGACATCCCCGGGTTTCTGCCAACGGTCGTACAGGGCTCGTTTGTCCTGATTATAATACACGTCCTGATCAGAAATATTCTCTACTTTATTGTACAGAGCACTCAGAAAAATCTGTCCACCTACCCGGTAACGGAAATTTATCGAAGCCGACAATCCTTTCCAATAGAATGAACTGCCGATCACACCTTCCAGCTTAGGATCTGAGTTACCGACGATGACCTCATCATTATAATCGAATTCAAAAGTCTGAGTTCCATCTTTCTTGATGAAAATTTCCCGTCCGGTCACCGGATCGATTCCGGCCGAACGTACAGCCCAGATATCAGAAGGGCTTCCTCCGTCATAATAACGTTTCAAATTTGAACTTCCGATCTTTTGATCAGTTTCATCTTTCCGGTTTTGTGCATTGTATTTTTCCAGTGCATTCCCGATATTCTTATATTCATATTTTAAATGCCGTAAATTTCCATTGATACTCCAGTTCAGCTCCTCCTTCTGTAACACGACGACATTAGCCGAAAGTGTATACCCTTTGGTCGTCTGTTTTCCCAGATTGGTCGGTACGGAAGCTGTGCCTGTCGAAGTCGGTAAGGTCACTGATACCAATAAAGGATCGGTATTCTTCATAAAATAGTCGAAATTCAGACGTAAACGACGATGAAATATTTCTACATCGAATCCGAAATTCTGATCGATTGTTTTCTGCCATTCCAGATTCGGATTCCCGTAAGAAGATATTCTGGCTCCTAAACCGAAAGGATTATTAAAACTTGTCGTATAGCTATACATATTGGACGACATGTACAGGCTAAAATTCTGGTTACCCGGATTACCGATCGAATAACGCAATTTCAGAAAATCAATAAACGCACAGTTTTTTACAAAAGATTCATTGTGTATATTCCAGCCGACACCTACCGCCCAGGTTGTCGTAAACTTATTCGAAACTCCGAAAACAGATGAACCGTCCGCCCTGAAATTAGCATCCAACAGATAACGGTTATCATAGGCATATCCCCCGTTCATATAATAACTGGCCGAACGTTTCTGGCTGTTTGAATAAGAAGGCTTCTCTCCGGACGGATAACCATTGGAAAAAGTAGGAGTGATATTCCGGTCGTCGACATAACCTATCGCTCTAAAACCGGAAGTCTTGTTTTTATTATCGGACACCTGCATACCCACAACGGCATTCACCATGTGTTTATTGTCAAACAACTTACCGAAAGTCGCATTCAAATCCCCGTCATAGCTCAACACATCCCCATTGGTTTCAGAATAAGATCCTTTTTCTTTTTCACTCTTCCCGTAAAATACCGAAGCTTTAGGAGATTGAAAAACTTCTTGTTTAGACACCGACTTCGATACGCTGATTCTGGCTCTCAACCGGAGAGGTTCAATAACCCGCCAATCCACCTCAAAATTGTTCCGGAAGCCGAAATTCCGGGTTCGGTTGGAAGAATTCAAAGACATATCGTACAACGGATTGAAGACATATTCATCACCTGACATAAGTTTATATTTCTCGAGCACTGCCTCCGGCTCTCCATAATCGTTCACTTTCCGGTAATAGGGATTGGCCTGTGAGAATTTGGAAAAAGCTACTTTTTCGCGATCGGATACCGAATAATCAAAATTGACGTAATCGGTAAATGCCAGATTTTTGTAACGGTAAATCAAACGGACGTTTCCGTTCAGGACATTATTGTCAGACCCTTTCATGACACCGGCTGTCCGGTTATAATTTACCCCTAAACCATAACGCATACGGGAATCTCCCCCTTCAATAAAAAGATCATGACTGTGGGAAGTGGCAAAACGTAAAGGTTCGTTCAGCCAATACGAATCCACCCCTTTCTCCACTTCAGCCAAACGTTGGTAGTAAGTAGACTGATAACCTTCGTCTATAATTTCCCCATTTGCATCTAAAGGACCATAACGGCCGGCTAATTTTTCAAATGCCAATTTTTCACGGGCATTCATCAAATTATAATCCGAAAGATCGGCAAATGAAAAATTCAGGTTCCCATTGTAATTCACTTGCAGTTTTCCGGCTTCAGGAGCTTTTGTTTCAACGACAATAACACCGTTCGCTGCCTTGGAACCATAAATAGCGGTTGCAGCAGCATCTTTCAATACAGTGATACTGGCCACCCGGTCCATACTCAGATTACTGATTGCTTTCAAGGTCGATTCGAATCCATCCAGAATAAACAGGGGCTGGTTCGGGTCAGTATCATATTCCTGGGTTAATCCGACAACACTCGTTTTACCACGCACATTAATATCGGGCAAAGTATTGGGGTCAGAGCCGAACTGATTATTCTCAATGATCGCAAAAGAAGGATCGATGGTTTTCAGACTTTGCAAGACATTGGTATTCCCGATCATCTTCAACTCCTTATGGGTATAGGTCTGGGAAGAACCGGTAAAACTCTCTTTTTTCCTGGAATAAATACCGGTGATCACCACCTCTTCCATCTCCGTCGCTTCTTCTTTTAACACAACGGTCAAAGGTTCTGTATTCTTCAAAGTCATTTCAACCGAAGTCATTCCGATAAAAGAAAATACCAAAGTCTGGCCTACAGGATTCGGTAAGCTGATTTCAAAATCTCCGTTTACCCCCGTTGTCGTTCCTAAGGCCGTTCCTTTAATCATAACGGTTACACCCGGTAATGCATTCCCACTTTTGTCCATCACCTGACCGCTAATCCGCTTAGCCACTTGTACTGTCTGCGGGACAGCCGATTTCCGCAGAATAATCGTATTGTTATCTATTTCCGCCGTAAACCCCGTCCCCCTTAAAGCCTGCTCCAAAACTGCAGAAATCTCTTCATTCACAGCAGTGACAGTAATGCCTTTCAAATCTTTTGTTTTATTATAATCATAAATAAAACCCACATCACACTGTCTTTTAATGGCTGAAATAAACTCTTCCAGTGTAGCATCCTTCAACTTCAAATTTAATCGCTGATGCTGGGAAAATGCGGTTGCATTCAGATTCAAATTGAATACTAAAAGCAAGGCCACCAACTGTGGGACATATAATGCCCATTTTTTACATCCTTGTTTTCTCATAAGTTAGCATTCTTTAGTTCAACATTATTTTAGTCGTTATCATCATTCCCTCACCAAAACGGTATTGCCTGTCGTAGTAAATTTGACATCGCTTGTTTTCTCAATCAAACGAAGAATATCACTGAAACTATCGAAACGTCTCAGTTCACCGGAAAAGACGACCTCTTTTACTTCCGGATTTTGGAAAAACACATGAAAATCATACCACCGTGAAAGAGTAGTTAATATATCTTCAAGACGTTTCCGGGTAAAAACATATTTTCCATCTTTCCAGGCAACATATTCATAGACATCGACAGTCCGCTTTTCAATTTTCCGGTTTTGCCGGTCACAAGCCAGCTGAAAACCCGGTTCCAAAAGAAATACCTCATCCGAAAAGCCCGGAAATTCTACTTGTACCTTCCCGTTAACCAAAGTGGTAGTCAGATTCTGGTCATCTGCATAATTCGTTATTCCGAAACTGGTCCCCAATACCCTGACATTTTGTATTCCCGTATGCACGATAAAAGGACAATTTGTATTTCGTGCTACTTCAAAATAGGCTTCCCCTTCCAGAAATACCTCCCGGGTAGTTCCGGTAAATACCTCCGGATATTTCAGGGTAGATTCTGAATTCAGCCAAACTCTCGTTCCATCTTCCAGAGAAATCTGAAATTCTCCTCCCCGGGGAACAATTACTTTATGCCAAGCCAAGGCAACCGGAATCAGCGTATCCGGCCGGAGATAATCCAAACAACAACTATCCACAATAATATTCTCAGAAATCCTGTTATTCCCCCCATATTCCAAGTTTGTCAGGTTATAAACCTTACCATCAGCCAGTTCCAGAATAGCATTCCGTTGGCCGGGACGGATCTGTATCTCCGCTTCCGAAGAAACGTTTTTTACATCTTGCGGCACAGTTAAAGGTATTACTCCCAACAAAATAATTATTGAAGCTGCTACCACACCACGCCATAACAGACGGTTATGTCCGGGCTTTAACCCCTGTTTATTTATCCGGCTCTGTAAATCAATCCACGCACGGTTCACTTCTGCACTATCCGGCCTTCCAGCCTCTCGTAATTCATAAAAAGATTGTAGATTCCGATAATACCTCTGATGATCGATATCCTGCATCCACATCTCAAAATGTTTGACTTCCTCTTCTGTCAAACGGTTTTCCAGTTTTCTATAAAGTAATTCTATCGTTATTTCTTCTTTTTCCATGGTATTTCATTGAACTTAATCCCACTATCTCAAATGAAAAAGGGTCGTTTAATTTAGTTGAAAGTTTATAAAGTTCATAATGTTTATAAAGTCATTGGACCCTGCGGGCACCTGGTTGATTGACAATGAAACAGTATACCCAAGGGATGGATCCTATCGAATTGATTATCAATGACTCTATTCTCTTTTTCTTTTCTCATTTTTTTCCCCTCTTTTATTTTTTAATGGAAGCGAAGCTTCCAAGAATTGTTCATTATTCTTTTTGCGAAAACCCGCAAAAAGAATCGACCTTTAAATTGTCGTATCAAATTATAATAACAGTCTATTTCAATTATCACCTCTAAAACGGACTCACCTATACTTTGTATGACAAGAATTTGACATTTTTATAAAAAATCATTTAAAAATTAAACTGTAACCCTACATACACCAATCTCCTCTGATATTCTTCCCACCCAAGGACAGATTTATAGTCAGTACTATACACAGGATAATTTCTATTTGATTTATCCAACATATTTGTAATTGTGAAAAATGCAAGTAAGTGACCTTTGTTTAACGGAAATATCTTATTGACGGTCAAATCCAATGAATGATAAGCCGTTACTTGTTCCGAATTATAGTCTCCATAAAGAGGAAACCATACATTATCACTAATATTTAAAGCATACTCAACAGGGGTGTAATATAAACCCGGGCGTGCAGAAAAATTTATCCCTATATTCCATTGATTTGCTGTACGCCAGACAATGGAGGTCCGGATGATATAATCCATATCATTGGCAGAACGATAACTCTTTTTCCCCAACCGGACACGGGAATCGATAAAAGTATAGGAACCTGCAAATGAAAATCGCCCTATCGTACGGGCAACAGAAAATTCCAAACCTTTCAGTCTTCGCTCCACAACAGCCTCTTTCCCATTCTCAGCAAAATAGTCCCGGGTATTTTCATTTTTTAGATAAGAAGAGAGTTTTAGATCAAAGTCATAAATATGACTTGTCAGGTCAACAGAATATTGACGGGAAGAATGTAAAGCAAAATTTTGGCTGTTGTATGCCGGAACATTATAAGTATGATATTTTCCGGCTGACAATAACAATGAAAATTTTTCATTCATATTCCATCGCCCCGAAACTTGCCAGGATGTATAATTTGGTTGACTGGCTTCAGGAATATTTTTTCTGACCGCACCGCTGAAAAGTAAATGACGTACAGGTGTATACTTACAATAAAAATAACCTTCCCAGACACGGTTATAGAGTTTATCATCGGCCGTTACATCCTCTGCTTCATCCGAATAATCATAAAAATATTTGGGAAAAGTACCATAAAAATTAACCCGTGTATATTGATGTGTGAGTCCAGCCTGAAAACCCAAATTTCCGATAAAATACTTCGCAGACAAAGAGGTGTACAAACGGTTCTCCCGTGTCGAACCGTCCATGACACCAAATCGATAACCGCTTTTACAGAGATCTATGCCATTATTCAACTCAACCACTACACCACTTTGCAGTGCTGCAAAAGTAAAACCTGAAACCTGAAACCAACGCCGGCTCGTTGCCTTGCTTTCGTCCTTATAATTATATTGCTCTGTATCTGCCCGGTAGTACTCGTCGATAGCATATTCATAAAGATTGAATTTCAACCGAGGGGTTAACTGTAAATGGAGGTTCACCCCTCCATCCGTCGTATTGAAACGCTTCAGAAAATCCGTATTAGCATTATTCAGCCATAGGTATGGAGCCGAAAATTGGTGATTAGCATATAATTGCAGGAAATTTTTATCCGATATCTTTTTACTGATCAGGATACCGGCATTCGCAAGCGATAAAGACAATTTCAAATCATTACGAGTGATGTGTTCAGGCGTTTCAATCTCTATCGCACCTGCAATCGAATTCCCTATTGTCAATGGAGGATTACCCGCATAAACTTTCATCTGTCCGATAAGTTCAGTATTGAAAACAGAAAAATTCCCGATACCGTTTAATTGAGTATTGCGTACCGGCTTCCAGACAGGCACCCCATTCAGTACCACAACGGAATGGTTGCCCGAAGATCCCCGTAATTCTGTATTCGCACTTTCCGATACGTTGGTAGACGCCGCCATCACAGATACTGCTTTCAAAGGATCGGCCCCTGAAGCAGGAGAAAGATAAATATCGATACTCTCCAAACGTTCTACAGCAAAGTCTTCGGATATACTGGGACTCATAACCGTAACATCGTCAAGTTGTATGACTGTTTCCCGCAAGATAATTCGAATATTATTCCAATCGGTAAATGCAGAAACGGGAATTTGCCGATTACGGAATCCGACAAACGACACCTGTAAAACATCGGTTTGCAGAATGTGAGCTGAGATTTTAAAAGTACCGTTTATCTTACAAGTAGTCGCCGCAACCCGTGTACCGTCACGCATAAGCATCACAACAGCCCCGGCCAAAGGTGTTCCGTCAATATCTTGAACAACTCCCTGTATATAAGCATTTTGTGCAGACAAACCAACAGGGATAATGAATACGAACACCAATATCAAATAAAATTTATCCCTAACAGAAGTGTAAACCCGGAATGTCATCCTTTCTCTTATAAACCTGAGCACCTCAGAATAGCTATTTTCATATTTTTGATCACACCCTATAAAATCGGATATACCGGCAAATTCTATAACTGTCATGAACGGCTCCATTATACAGGATAATATTCTTATAATTAATAACCGATACGCTTGAATCTTTTATCATCCGGAAATTTATTCCGGGCATCCTGTTTCAATTTTTCAAAAAGTTCCTGATCCCCATCATCCTTCCGGTTCTTGTAATAGGATAACAAGAAATAAAAAGCATCTCCTTTTCCCCAGGTAGGGTCGAATTCATTTTCTGAAGTACGGTCAGGAAGAGCTATTGCTTTTTTGAAATATGCTTCACATTTACTTTTTCCACCATAAAGCTCCGGTGTATAATAATTATTTATACCCAAAACCAGATAGGCCCGTAAATTATCACCATCCAATTCAATAGCCTTCTGCGCCATCGTTTTAGCTTGATTACTCTATTTAATAGTCGCCAACCATCCTGAAAAATTTATTTGATAATTTTTTAACATACCTAGCAGGGCATAATCTTCAGTTGTCTTCCCTTTTGTAGATTCCAGTATCTCAATCGCCTTTTCCGTAAATTTTTCAGCGTCTTCCTCTTTTTTCAATACCCTGGAAAGTATAGCACATTTATAATAAGCATAAGCTTCCCAATAGGATAAATAACGATTATTACCCTTAGTATTGTAATTTCTCAATTCCCGTATAATCTTTCCTATGGAGTCGATTTTTACTGTATTTACATTTGAGTCGATACGATACTGGAAATCTTGAGCCGAAACCAGATTTACAAGGAAACACAGAAATAAAATAAAAATAACTTTCATGACTTATTGTTTATAATAAACATCGGATTTTCATCCGACAGTTTGTTTCAATTACAGATAAGACGAGCTTATTTTTATTTTGAGTGACAAAAATTTGATATTTCTTCTGATTTGCAACAAAAATCAGGATTTTCTTTTCTGACGATATGGAAATAAAATAACACCAGGGCATTCAAATCATCGGCAAGTAGTTCACGCAATTTTTTATATCCACGGAAAATCTGTGTTTTTATGGTATTTATAGATATTCCCAATTCAGCGGAGATTTCGGTATATTTCTTTCCATCGATGATATGCATACGTACGATCTGGCAGCACTGCAAAGGTAAAGAATCGATAGCTTCATGGATCTTGCGGGTCAGTTCTTCACTGATCACCTCATCCACATCGGCAGCATACATCATCGCTTCTGCCATCAGTAGCTTATTGTTATCCCGAACTTTCAAATGCCGCAGATAATCCAATGCAGCATTTCGTGAAGAGGTATATAACCAGGATTTAATATTTACCTCTGAGGAAAAATAAGGATAACTCTTATATAATTTCAAAAAGACATCCTGCACCAAATCTTTAGCCAGTTCCCGTTCTCCGACATGCCGTTCCACAAAAGGCAGCAATACCGGATAATATTCCCGGAAGATCTTTTCAAAAGAGGCTGTATGAGGTGAAATTTGCCGGTTTGTCATATTTTACAATGGTCAACGAAACGATTTAGTGCGAACAAATATACCACATTTATCTAAATTTTTGACAAAATAATCATAACTTGGCAAACAAATTATAATTGTATCCTTGTTATGCAGAATATCCTTTTCTTTTTGCTTTGTGCACTTCTGACCGGTTGTCATGCCGGGACTTCCCGACCCGAATTACCTGAAATGGTAGAATATAGCGGGCCCAATGCTTCTTCGCTAAGGACTTTTATCGAATCGATAGAAGTGATCAAACTGGACCACCGGGAATCGATCACGGTGGGGGCATATAATGCGATTCGTTCGGACAGTAATAGTTTTTATGTCGGTGACATGCTGAACGGGAGTAATCTTGTTTACCGGTTCGACAGGAAGGGAGAATTTTTAGATTCTATCGGAAAAATCGGAAGAGCACCGGGCGAATACCTGGGATTGAGCGACTTTTACAGTGATCCCGAAACAGACGAGCTCTATATTTTGTCGGGACAAGATGTGCAACTCTACCGCTATCATAAAAACGGTCGGTTCATAGACCAAAGAGAGGTCCCGGACAGAACACAGAGTTTTATCAAACTAGGTCCGCAATTCTGGTTTTACGAGGGGTATAACAATGGAAAATATCCTGAACGACTGACACAGACCGATTCGGCTTTGCAAGTGATGGGGAAATACCTTCCGATGGAAACCAGGACACTGGAAGCCAGTATCGGCCCTTTGCTCACCCAGCATCGAAACGAAGCTTATCTTTTCACCGCCCTCGAACCGGTGATTTACCGGATTATCCCCGGCAGTGCCGTTCCTTTCCTGAAATTCGATTTTGGGAAATATAACGTCCCGGAAAGTTATTGGGAAACGGAAAATGCCATGCAGGCATTTACAGATTTAAGTCAGAAAGGATTTATAAGTATCGCCGGTTTTATGATGAACGACGATTATATCGTCACGGAACTCAATCAGCAAACCGGGATGGAGGATTCGGAGTGTTATTACCTATTGGGCATCAAGGAACGGCATAACGGTAAATGGAACTGGATCCGCCAACGTGCAGAAGAAAATAAACTGATCGCCGACAATCAACCCGCCCCCAAGGTAAGCAATCGTCCGGAATGGTATGCCAAAAAACTCAAAGGCTTCACACAAGACGGTAAGTTGATGATCTTTTTATCGGGTTACGAGCTGGAACGTTTGACAGCAAAAGACAGGCAGTTGATACAAAATCCGGAAATATTGGAAAATGCCGACCCGGAAATGGATATGTTTTTATTTCTTTGTAGTTTAAAATAATGAAAAATCAAACCGATATGGAACATGATGTATTTATCAGTTATTCGAGAAAAGACGAAGAATTGGTGAAAAAGATCAGAGCTGCATTGACGCAAGCGAATATATCTTATTGGATAGATAAAGAGGAGATAAAAAGAGGGACTTCTTATGCCAAAGCGATCTCACAGGCTGTGTATAATAGTAAGATTTTACTTTTTATATGGTCGGAGCATTCGAATAATTCCGAGAATACGGCGAACGAGATTAGCCTGGCACTGGAATTCGAGAAAAATATCGTCCCGTTTAAGATCTCCAAGAAGTTGGGACCCAGCGATATGACCTATCACTTATTGAAATTGGACCGGATAGATGCTTGTCCATTCGAAAGCCATCATATTCAAGAGCTTGTCGCCTCGATCGCCCAATGCCTCGGACGTGGGTTAACTCCGTCTTCGACAACATCCGGCACTTCGGGAAGCACTCCTATTTCGAATACTTTTACCTCCTCCTCTACGGCTTCCAATACTTCAAAGATGGAAACCCATAAGTTCGACAATGGGAGCTATACCGGAGAAATGGCAGATGGAAAATTCAACGGACAGGGGACTTATTGCTGGACCGACGGGGGTAGATATGAAGGACAATGGAAAAACGGGAATATGCACGGACGGGGTATTTTTTATTATGCCAACGGAAGCAAATATAAAGGAGATTGGGTAAACGATAAGAAACAAGGCTGGGGAACTTACGACTGGCAAGACGGAAGCAGGTACGAAGGGCAATGGAATGGTGACTATATGCATGGTCAAGGCGTTTTTTATTATGCCAACGGGGATAAATACGACGGACAATGGGAGAATGATCACAAACAAGGACCAGGCATTTATTATTTTGCCGATGGCAGTAAATACGACGGACAATGGGAGAACGGCAAAAAACAAGGACAGGGAACTTACCAGTGGAAAAGTGGAAGCAGGTATGAAGGGCAATGGAAAAATGATTGTATGCACGGTCAGGGAACACTTTATCATCCCGATGGTAGCAAATATAAGGGACAATGGGTGAATGACAAACAACAAGGAGAGGGGATTTATTATTATGCCAATGGTTGTCGGTATGAAGGACAATGGTTCGACGATAAGAAACAGGGACAAGGGACGTTCACGTGGGTCAATGGGGATAAATACGTAGGACAATGGATGAATGATCGTATGCACGGTCAGGGTATTTATTATCATGCCGACGGAAATAAATATGAAGGGCAATGGGTAAACGATATGAAACAAGGACAAGGGACGTTCACCTGGAATAACGGAGATAAATATACAGGCCAATGGATGAATGACAGACGACACGGACAGGGGACCTATACCTGGGCCGACGGTACCCGGAATTCGGGCATCTGGAAGGAAGGTAAATTTATCGGATAATCCGGGGAAGATAACTATTTACTTTATTTATCCTTATTCCGGCATTTTTATTCGACTTCTTTCTATCTTTGCGGCAGGATAAAAAGAACAGAGGGGCAGGAAAAAGAAGAGGGAAAGATGGATTTAAAAATTTTCGACAGATAAAAAATGATTTCAGTAGACGGACTTACGGTAGAATTCGGTGACAGAGCCCTCTTTAAAGATATTTCCTTTCAGATCAATGAGAAAGACCGGATAGCCCTGATGGGAAAAAACGGTGCAGGGAAATCCACCCTTCTGAAAATCCTGGCAGGCCAGCGCAAACCGAGCCGGGGCAATGTATCGGCGCCGAAAGATACCGTGATCGCCTATCTCCCGCAGCATCTGATGACCGAAGACGGACGCACCGTATACGAAGAAGCTTCGCAGGCTTTTGCCCCTCTTTTCGCAATGGAGAAAAGGATCGACGACCTGAACCGTCAGCTGACCGAGCGTACCGATTACGACTCACCCGAATATTATAAATTGATCGAAGAGGTTTCTGCTCTGAGCGAGAAATATTATAGTATCGATCTCACCCATTTCGAAGCAGATGTCGAAAAAACACTGCTAGGGCTGGGGTTCAAACGGGAAGACCTGCAACGTCAGACCAGCGATTTCAGCGGAGGCTGGCGGATGCGGATCGAACTGGCCAAAATGTTACTCAAAAATCCGGATGTCCTGCTTTTAGACGAACCCACCAATCATCTGGATATCGACTCGATCCAATGGCTGGAAGAATTTCTGATCAGCAACGGAAAAGCTGTCGTCGTTATTTCTCACGACCGTACATTCGTCGATAACATCACCACCCGGACCATCGAAGTCACGATGGGACGGATCTACGATTATAAGGTGAATTACTCCAAGTACCTGGAGCTACGTAAAGACCGCCGGGCTCAACAACAAAAAGCCTATGACGAACAACAAAAAATGATCGCCGAAACCAAAGATTTTATCGAGCGGTTTAAAGGCACTTACTCTAAAACCCTGCAAGTGCAATCGCGGGTAAAGATGCTCGAAAAGCTAGAGCTGATCGAAGTGGACGAAGAAGATACCTCTGCCCTGCGCCTGAAATTTCCTCCTTCTCCCCGTTCGGGCAGCTATCCGGTAATCGCCCAGGAATTGTCGAAATATTACGGGGATCATCTGGTGTTCAAAGAGGCAGGGTTCACCATTCAAAGAGGAGAAAAGGTGGCTTTCGTAGGACGCAACGGGGAAGGAAAATCTACGCTCGTAAAATGTATTATGGGGGAGATTACGGATTATACCGGTAAACTCACACTCGGCCACAATGTACAAATCGGTTATTTCGCCCAAAACCAGGCCTCTCTTCTGGACGAAGAACTGACTGTTTTCCAGACGGTGGATGACGTTACCCCTTCGGAGCTGAAAAGTAATACCAAAAACCTGCTGGGTGCTTTTATGTTCAGCGGAGACGATATCGACAAAAAAGTGAAGGTACTTTCGGGCGGAGAGCGCACCCGTCTGGCTATGATCAAACTGCTTCTTCAACCGGTCAACCTGTTGATCCTCGACGAACCGACCAACCACCTGGACCTGAAAACGAAAGATATACTGAAAAATGCTTTGATCGATTTCGACGGCACACTGATCGTCGTATCCCATGACCGGGATTTCCTCAACGGACTGGCCCAAAAGGTCTACGAATTCGGAAACGGTAAAGTCACCGAACACCTGGAAGATATCAACGGATTCCTGCGAAAGAAAAAAATGGAGAATCTCCGGGAGATCGAATCCCGGAAATCCTGATCAGGGGACACTCCCGATGTACATTTTTTTGACATCCCTATGAACAACCGCCTCCCAATACCTGATACAATTGTACCGTAGCCAGTAATTCGTCGCGGATAGCCGTATTGAGCCCGATCTGGGCATCGAAATATCCACGCTGGGCATCCAATACATCGAGATAACTGATCACTCCGTTGATGTATTGCAAAGTAGCCAGATCGAGATTAGAACGGGCCGACTGTTCGAGATGTTCGCGGGATTCACGGATTTCACGACTTTTACGGGAGTTGACCAAGGCATTGCTCACTTCGGTGAAAGCCTGGAGCACCACTTTCTGATAATTGTAGGTTTCCTGTTCCTGCACAGCTCTGGAAGCTTTTAAACGCGCTCTGTTTTTTCCCAGATTAAACACCGGTGCCAATAATTCACCACCGACAAAAAAGTAAGGTGCTTTCAGAAAATCGGTCAGATCGCTGCTCTCGAGGCCATAATGTCCGGTTAAAGTAAATTTCGGGAACATGCTGGTATAAGCCACACCGACTTTGGCATGAGCCGCTTTCAACCGATATTCGGCCTGGCGGATGTCGGGCCGTCTTTCCAGGATTCGGGAAGATAATCCCACCGGCAGAGCGGTCATCAACTGCTGCTGACCGATACTTTTCCCTCTCGCCACTTCTCCGGGATATTCTCCGGCCAGTAAAGTAATCTGATTCTCTTTGAGGCGAATCTCCCTCTCTAATCCCGGTACCAGGGTTTGGGTTCTGGCCAATTCGACCTGTGCCTGACGCAAGGGATTTTCGGAAGTCAATCCTCCCTCGAACCTGAGCTTTGCCAGACGTACTCCTTCCTGCCGGGCCGCCAGTGTCTGCCGTACGATGGCCAGTTCCTGATCTAAAGCGATCAACTCGAAATAAGCCTGCGCCACCTGGGCAACCAGAGCCGACTGCAAAGCCTGCCTGCCTTCGACGCTCTGCAAATATTCGGCCAGAGCGGCCTGACCGGCCCAACGTAGTTTTCCCCACAAATCGACTTCCCAGGATGCCAACACTTTTCCCTCAAAAGTATTCCCAGGCGTTTCATCGTATTCCCGCTCGGCAGACACGGTAGCCTCTGCCTTGGGGAAAAGGTCGGCTTTAGCGATACGACGGAGTTCCATCGATTCTTTCACTTTGGCCGCAGCGATCATCAGGTCTTTGTTTCCTTCCAATGTTTTCCGGATCAACTGCCGGAGTACCGGATCGGTATATAAATCGGTCCATCGGATATCACCGGCCGAAACCGAATCGGGCACCGTTCCTCCGATCTGTTCCGGCAAGCGGAGTTCGGGCCGGGAGTAATGCTTTCCCAGTTTACATGAACTCACTCCCAATACCAGCAATACAATAGCGAGGGTATAAATTTTCTTCATCATTTTACGCTTTTCGTTTTTACTCTAATCTTTTCTTTGAATTTATAGACCATTACAAAGAAGAAAGGTACCAATACTATTCCGATGGTAATGGCTGCAATCATACCGAAGAACACACCGGTCCCGATCGAATGGCGGCTGGCCGATCCCGGTCCGGATGCCATGACCAGAGGCAACATACCCAACACAAAGGCCAGCGAAGTCATCAGGATCGGGCGGAAACGCAACATGGCCGCATTTTTGGCAGCGACAACCACATCGACCCCTTTGTCGACTTCCATCTTGGCAAACTCCACAATCAAAATCGCATTTTTAGCAGCCAGACCGATCAAAGTCACCAAACCGATCTGGAAATAGATATCGTTCTCGAGCCCAAATCCCAGAATGCCCAGATAAGCCCCCAAAGCAGCAACGGGCAACGACAGCAAGACAGCCACCGGCACCAGCCAACTTTCGTATAAAGCAGCCAGAAAGAGGAAGACGAACAGGAATACCAGAGTCAATACCAGCCCCAGCTGTCCCTCGGCTTTTTTCTCCTGATAAGACAAACCGCTCCATTCGACACCGATATTCTCGGGTAAATGAGTCCTGGCAATGTTTTCCATCTTACGCATCACCTCACCCGAACTATATCCCGGAGCTGCCGCCCCCCGGACAACTGCCGTCGTGAACATATTGAAGCGCCGGATATTTCCCGGACCTGTCGTATATTCGGCATCACCCAAAGCAGTCAGAGGCACCATATCCCCTCCCGCCGTCTTTACAAAGAACATATTGATATTGTCTTTATGTGCCCGGTAAGGAGCTTCGGCCTGAATATATACCTTATAAACCCGGTTAAACATATTGAAATCGTTCACATAAACCGATCCGGTGTAGGCTTTCATCGTCGAAAAAATATCGGACATCGGGATACCCAGGAATTTGGCTTTGTCCCGGTCGACATCAAAATACAGCTGAGGAATTTCGGCCTGTAACGAAGACGACAGACCGGTGAAAGCTTTACTCTCGGCAGCATACTTCATCAGGGTATCGACCGCTTCGACCAGATTTTCGAAAGTAGCCCCATTCCGGGCTTCGACCTGCATCTCGAATCCACCGGCAGTACCTAAGCCTGGAATAACAGGCGGTTTCGACAAATAAACCCGGGCCTCGGGATATTGCTTCAACTCTTTGCGGGTATCTTCCATCACCTGATCGATCTCCATACCGTTTCCTTTACGCTTTTCCCACGATTTCAGAATCACCGTCAGTTCGGAGCGGGCCTGGTTGGTTCCTACCCGGGGACTGGAACCGGTCACATTCTGTACATAACCGACTGCAGGATGAGCTTTCAGAAATTCTACCGCCCGATCCGTCACCAGGCGTGTACGCTCGAGTGTAGCCCCTTCGGGTAATTCCAGTTCAACCTTGAAATAGCCCTGATCTTCTTCGGGCATAAAACTACCCGGAACCACCCGGTTCAATACAAAGATGAAAACAAGTACCATCCCGAAACCGGCCAGGATACGGCGGGGATTGGCGATCGCTTTACCGATTATCCCTACATATTTCCGGTTTCCGGTAGCCAGCCAACGGTTGATCATTCCGAAAATACGGTTTTTAGAGGGTGCGGAAGGACGCAGCAAGAGCGCACACATCGCCGGGCTCAGCGTCAAAGCGACCACAGTCGATATCAACACCGAAACGACAATGGTAATGGCAAACTGCCGGTAAAGCAAACCGGTAATCCCCCCCAGAAAACTAACCGGAATAAATACCGCAGCCAGCACGAGAGAGGTGGCGATCAACGCCCCGGTCAATCCCCGCATAGCTTTCTTCGTAGCCTCGTAGGGGCTCAAACCTTCTTTTTCCATATAACTCTCGACCGCTTCGACAACTACAATGGCATCGTCGACCACGATACCTATCGACAAAATCAATCCCAACAGAGTAAGTAAATTGAGCGAAAAGCCCAAAACCAACATCACCCCGAAAGTTCCGATCAACGATATCGGCACAGCAATCAGGGACACCAGAGAAGCGCGCCAGTTCTGGAGCGAAAGAAACACCACCAACACCACCAGCAACAGCGCTTCGAACAAGGTTTTATACACTTCGTGGATAGACTCGGAAATGTAGCTGGTGATATCGAAAGGGATTTCGTAATCGAGCCCTTCGGGAAAATTCTTACTGATCTCTTTCATCGTTTCGCGCACCTGCCCGGCCACTTCGACGGCATTCGCACCGGGAAGGGTATAAATCCCGAGTACTGCGGCATTTTTACCGTTCATACCACTCTCGGTGGAATAGGAAGAAGCCTCGAGGGAGACCCGGGCAACGTCCCTCAAACGTACGATAGAACCGTCGGGATTCGCTCTGACCACAATCTCTTCGAATTCATTGACTGTAGACAAACGCCCCTGGGTAGTGATCGGAATGGTTATATCCTGCCCGGAAATAGGCTGCTTGCCCAATTCGCCGGCCGCCGACTCACGGTTCTGGTCTTTGAGGGCATCCTGCAAATCTTTTACCGTCAGTCCGAAATTAGCCATCCGGTCGGGCATCACCCAGATACACATACCATAATAACGGCTTCCGATATTGGAAACCCGTCCTACCCCGGGGATACGCCTCAGGATATCCAGGACATTGATCGTCGCAAAATTACTGAGGTAGATTTCGTCGAAACGGGGATCGTCGGAAGTCAGGGTCAGGGTCATGAGCTGATTCGAAGATTGCTTTTCGACGGAAATACCGTTCTGCACCACCTCGGCGGGCAAGCGCGACTCGGCCAGTTTCACCCGGTTCTGGATTTCTACGGCAGATAATTCGGGATTGGCCGAAATGTCGAAGGTGACATTGATCGACAAACCGCCGGAATTGGAACTGCTGGATTCCATGTAGAGCATTCCCGGCGTCCCGTTGAGTTCCTGCTCGATGGGGGTCGCCACAGCCTGCGAGACAGTCTGTGCACTAGCTCCGGGATAGGAGGCCGAAATTTTCACCATAGGAGGTGTAATCTGCGGGTATTGATCCACCGGCAACAAATAGAGGCCGATACATCCTACCACGACAATCAATATGGATAATACCGCCGAAAAGATAGGGCGGTCTATAAAGAATTCAACTTTCATCTTACTTCGTTTATTTCGTCTGTATTTTCTTCTTTTTTAGCCACCGTGCGGGGAGCCAAAAGATCACCGGGAGAAAGTTTGTGTTGTCCCTCGGTCACGACCATTTCATCAGGTCCCAATCCCCTCTCTACCACCACAAAATTACCGACTTCGGGTCCGGTTTCGATAAACCGTTTCTCGGCAGTACTATCCCTGCGCATAACATAAACATGAGCACCTCCCTTCTCGATAATAATTGCGCGGGCAGGTACCACTACGGCGTTTTCGCGCACATCGAGCAGCAATTTGACTTTGGTAAACTGTCCGGGCAGCAGTTTCCGCCCGGGATTGGCCAGTTCGGCTCTCACCCCGAAAGTACCTGTCTTGGGATCGACCTGAGGCTCGGCAAAGTCGACCAGGCCCTTCTCCGGATAAACAGAATTATCGGCCAGGGTGACCGTAATCGAGGGCTGCCAGGAACGGGTAGCGTCCTGCTCGCCTAATCTGACATTACGCTGCTGGCTGCGGAGATAATCGAGGGCGGTGAGGCTAAAATCGACCAACACGGTATCGCTGGCCACGACGGTCGCCAATAGCGACTTGGAGCCGGGGCCCAAAAAGGTACCGATATCGGCATGCCGTTCGCTGATGTATCCCGAAATGGGCGAACGTACCGTCGTATATCCCAGCTCCATCTCTGCCTGTGCCAGATCGGCTTTACTCATGGCTACGTTCGCTTTAGCACTTTCGTAAGCGGCAATGGCATTATCCAGGTCCAACTGGCTGGCTGCATTCTGTTCGTATAAAGGACGCAAACGCTCTACATCGCGTCCGGTTTTCAACTCCTGGGCTTCGTCTTTTTTCAGTTGAGCCGCAGCTTTATCGGCCCGCGCTTTATATAAATCGGGATTGATAATAAACAAGGGCTGATTACGCTCTACCCGTTTCCCTTCCTCAAAAAGCATCTTTTCCAGATAGCCTTCTACCCGGGCATGTACTTCCACAAATTGCCGGGCCCTGATCCGCCCTACATAATCACCGAATATCTCTACATCATCGACCCCCACTTTCTCAACTACTACGGGAATTCCTTCACGTATCTTATCTTTTTTACAACCCACCACTCCCAACAGGAGCACACAGGCAAAACCACTCAGCCAATTATTAACCCTCATATTTATCTGTTTAATTTATTTATACTTGCTATTTCCTCGCTTATGAAAAATATATACCATTTTTCAAGTATAAAAGTTATGCATTGGCTGTCAGCATACTATATATTCAAATCTTTTCCCCGGGGAACTTGTTTTTGTGGAATTATTCCACAAACGAGCTGAATTATTCCACAACATTCGCTATTTCGTTTTCGTATAGGGATTTGTAATTTAAACGATATTTTAACCGATCCGATATGAGACGAATCTTATTTCTGTTATTTTTAAGCCTGATCTTAGGGGGCCGGTCAAAAGCCCAGCAAGACCCGGTACTCGATCTGCAACAAACGATGCCTTCAGAAGACAGTTGGTGGCAATTTTTCGGAGATTCGACACTTATCCGTCTGATCGACAAATCTGTAGCCAATAATTATAATCTGCAGAATGCAGTAAAAAATATCCAATTGGCGAAATCGCGCTGGCGGTCACAACAGGGCCATTTTTTCCCGAGTTTCAGCGCTTCGGCCCAATATACACCGGAAAAAAGCAGTCTGGGCATCGACCATGCCGATAATTACTACCACATCGGGCAGGCCGGTATAGAAATGAATTGGGAAATCGATGTGTTCGGCAATATCCGGAAAGGAGCCAAAGCCCAAAAAGAATATTACCTGGCTTCACAGGAGGATTACCGGGGTACAATGGTCTCGCTCGCCTCAGAAGTGGCGATGGCTTATATCCGTCTGCGCACTTACCAGCAACAACTGGAAGTTGCCCGTAATAACCTGGAATCCCAGGAGGAGATTCTCCGGATCAATGAAGCCAAACTGGCGGCCGGACTGACTTCCAACCTAACGGTGGCGCAATCGAAAGGCCTGTGGCTACAAACGAAGGCAACCCTTCCCGGACTGGAAGCCTCGGTCTACTCGGAAGTGAATACACTGGCTGTCCTGACCGGAGAGTATTCGGATTCTTTACGGCAAGCTTTACTGCAAGTGCACCCTCTCCCCCAAGGCAACCCGATCCTTATGCAAGGAATCCCGGCCGAACTGATCCGGCGGCGCCCGGATGTCCGCTCGGCCGAACGGACGATGGATGCACTGGCAGCCGCAGCAGGAGCAACACGGGCAGACTGGTGGCCGAAATTCTACCTAACGGGCGCTTTCGGGTATGGCAACGAATATTACAAACAGTTTTTCAAGAAGGAGAACATGACGTGGCAAATCAGCCCGAGCATCAAATGGACGATTTTCAGCGGGCGCCAGATCGCCCAGGCTAACCGGCAGGCCCAAATCCAACTGGACGAAGGGATCAATACGTATAACCAAACTCTGCTCACAGCTTTGCAAGAGGTAGACGATGCCTTATCGTCATATAATAAATCACTCCAACAACTGGATGCAGACCGGCTTGCTCTGCAGGAAATTAAACTGACACTGGAATATGCAATGGACCTGTATAAGAAAGGACTGACCAATTACCAGAATGTACTGGACTCACAACGCAATGTATTGAACTACGAAAATGTGTATGTGAATTCGCAGAGTGCAACCCTGCTCTATATGATACAGGTGTATAAGGCACTGGGGGGAGGAGTGGAAAAATAAAGTTAAAGGCTAAAAGCGAATTAAAAAAATCATTGTTATGAAAAAGATGATCGTTCTGATGATTGGTTTGGGAGTGATATTGGGAGGTTGCAGGAAGAAAGAGAAACAGGAAGCCGCAAGCGGACAAGCGGCCCCGGAGATTTTAGTGAACAGACCTGCCCAACACGATGTCGTGTATACGTATCAGTATCCGGCTTATCTGGAAGCCGTGCAAACGGTGAATCTGGTGGCCCGGGTATCGGGATTCCTGGAAAAGATGAATTATATCCCGGGAGTGCCGGTAAAAGCAGGCCAGTTGTTGTTTGTCATCGAACCTCAACCCTATCAGGATCAGTTGAAAGCGGCACAGGCCGAAATGAAGAGTACAGAGGCACGTCTGGCTTACGCCAGGGCACAATACGAGAAGATGAAAGAAGCGATGCCTAGCCGGGCTATCAGTGAGATCGACTTCATCCAGGCCGAATCGGATTACCATTCGGCGATAGCGAATCTTCAGAATGCCCGGGCACAATTGAATACTGCTCAGACCAATCTGAATTATTGTTACATCAAAGCTCCTTTCGACGGACGGGTATCCCGGAACCTGGTGGACCTTCAGAACTTTGTCGGAGGAGCGGTACAACCGGTCACCCTGGCTACGATGTATAAAGATAAGTATATGTATGCTTATTTCAATATGGCTTATGCCGAGTTCGAACAAATTCCTCCGGTGACCAATCCGCTGGTATCGAAAGATTCGGCCCTGGCGCTGACGGTCATCAATGCTGCGGACACCAGCCGTTATTGGAAAGGCGAGCTCGACTATACTTCGCCGAACGTCGATCTGCAAACCGGGACGGTGACCGTACGGGCCATTCTCGAAAATCCGAAAGAAGAATTATTAAGCGGGATGTATGTTAAAATCCGGCTTCCCTATAAAGTGGTAAAAGATGCTTTACTGATACCGGAGGCTTCGATCGGCACGGGACAGGCAGGCCGCTATGTCTATCTGGTGGATGAGAACAACCGGGTGGTGCAGCAAACCGTCAAAGTCGGGGTATTGAGTAACGACGGCATGCGGGAGATCGTCAGCGGTGTCACTCCGGACGACCGTTATGTCGTGGAAGCCCTGATGAATGTGCGTCCGGGCATGACCGTGAAACCAGTGAGAGAAAAAACAAAACGTTAATCTATTCCTATGTTCAGTACATTTTTCATTAACCGCCCTATATTCGCTACGGTCCTGTCTATCCTTATCGTGATCGCAGGACTGGTATCTTTACGTGGTCTGCCGGTAGAACAATATCCGACGATCACTCCTCCGACAGTCGTTGTCCGGGCCTCCTACCCCGGAGCCAATGCCAGTACAATCGCCGACATGGTAGGTACCCCGATCGAGCAACAAGTGAACGGCGTAGAGGGTATGCTTTATATGTCGTCGACTTCGTCGAGCACAGGCAGCTACCAGCTGACCATCACTTTCGAAGTGGGAACCGACCTGGATATGGCCACCGTGCTCGTAGAAAACCGGGTGAACATGGCCCTGAGCACTTTACCGCAGGAGGTGACCCAGATCGGGGTCACTACGACCAAGGAATCGACCAACGTCGTGATGTTTCTGTCACTGACCTCGGATAGTCCGCAATACGACGCTCTTTTTCTCTCTAATTATGCGGCCCTGAATATCACCAACGAATTGGGCCGGGTAAAAGGAGTAGGTAATGTGGGCTTGTTCGGCATGGGCAAATACAGTATGCGTATCTGGCTGGATCCGGATCAGCTGACTATCCGGGGCATCACTCCGGCGGATATCGTATCGGCCATTCAGGGCCAGAATATCCAGGTTACAGCGGGCAGCGTGGGATCGGAACCCTTAGTCCGCAAAGAAGCCTACCAATACACCCTCGAAACCAAAGGATTACTGATCGATGAAGAAGAATTCGGCAATATCATCGTCAAGGCCCTTCCCGACGGCAAATACCTTCGCATCCGTGACCTGGCCACTATAGAGCTCGGACGTGAAAGCTACAGCTCCACCGCCACCCTGAAAGGCGGAGCCGTCGCAGCTATCGCCGTCTATCAGCTTCCGGGAGCCAACGCCCTGGACGTGGCACAACGGGTGAAAAAAGAGATGGACAAACTGGCCTCCTATTTCCCCGAAGGGGTGCAATACAGCGTGACCCTCGATACGACGGAATTTATCAATGCCTCGATTTCAGGAATATACGAAACCCTGATCACCGCCTTTATCCTGGTTTTACTGGTTATTCTGATCTTCCTCCAGAACTGGCGGGCGATGCTGATTCCGCTGATCACGATTCCCGTCTCGCTGGTCGGGACTTTCACATTCATGGCGATGCTGGGATTTTCCATCAATACGCTGACTCTCTTCGGGCTGGTACTGGCTATCGGGCTGGTAGTAGACGACGCCATTATCATCGTAGAAAACAGTTACCGGCTGATCGAAACCGGCCGGTATCCCACCGTAAAAGAGGCGGTGATCCAGGCCATGAAGGAAGTGTCGGGAGCTGTTGTGGGTATTGTGCTCGTACTGTTGGCCGTATTTATTCCCACGGCCTTTATCGGCGGCATCACCGGCCAGTTGTACAAACAATTCGCCCTGACGATCGCCATCTCGACGGTAATCAGCGGGTTCAACGCCCTCACCCTGAGCCCCGCACTTTGTGCCCTGTTTCTGAAACCCAAACAGCCGGCCAAATTCTTTCTCTTCAAAGCTTTCAACCGGTTTTTCGAAAAGACAAACCATGGTTATACCTGGGTGATCACTCACTTCATGCGTAAATCGCTGATGACTTTTATCGTCTTTTTGATCCTTTCGGCGCTGGCTTTCTGGGGATTTATCAAATGGCCGCGTACTTTTATCCCGGAAGAAGACCAGGGGTATTTCATCGCTTTCATGCAACTGACCGACGGTGCTTCGTCGAGCCAGACGGCTACGGCCCTGCAAAAAGCGTCGGCTGTACTGAACCAAATGGAAGGCATCGAAACCTATATCACGATCAACGGCTTTTCAATGATGAGTAATGCAAACGCTTCGAATGCCGCCACGCTGTTCGTGATGCTCAAAAACTGGGACCAACGGAAATCTCCGCAGTTAAGCGCCCAAAGCCTGGTGAACCAATTCAACGGTATGGCCTACGAAGCGATACCGGAAGCCAGAACCTTCGCCGTCTTACCGCCGGCCATCCCGGGATTGGGCGAAAGCAGCGGGTTCGAAGTCATGCTGGAGGATATCAACAACTACGGCCCGCAAGAACTGCAACGCATGACAGACGAACTGATGCTCGCCGGCAACGAGACCCCGGGTCTCTCTACCGTCCAGTCGATGTTCAGCGCCAGTGTACCCCAGTATTACCTGAATATCGACCGGAACAAAGTAGAGCTGATGCAGATTCCGCTAAGCGAGGTGTTCAATACGATCGGCACATACCTCGGTTCCACCTATGTCAACAATTTTGTGAAATTCGGCCGCACTTACCAGGTGAAGGTCGAGGGTGCCCCCGACAGCCGGGCTCTGGTAACCGACCTACGCCTATTGAATGTCCGCAACTCCAAGGGCGACATGATTCCCCTTTCGGCCTTTACTACTATCGAGACGCGGATCGGAGCAGAGAGCCTGACGAAATACAACACTTACGTATCCGCCCTGATCTCGGGTGCCGCAGCAGACGGTTATAGCTCGGGAGAAGCGCTGAATATTATGGCCAAACTGATCCGGGAGAAAGTGGGACGCTCCTTCGGTTATGAATGGACTTCTATGGCATATCAGGAAGAAAATGCGAGTTCGTCCACCTCCATCATCTTTATACTGGCCATCGTGGTGGCTTTCCTGATCCTGGCAGCCCAATACGAGAGCTGGACGGATCCTTTTGCAGTGATCATGGGTTTGCCTATCGCCCTGCTGGGAGTAGTGATCGGAGTGATGGTCATGAATCTTCCGATCAGCGTTTACACCCAAATCGGGGTAGTGCTTCTGATTGCCCTGGCGGCGAAGAATGCCATCCTGATCGTAGAATTCGCCCGGGATTACCGGGCTGCAGGCAAGTCGACCGAAGAATCGGCGATCGAAGGCGGACGCGTACGTCTCCGCCCGATCCTGATGACCTCTTTTGCTTTCATCCTCGGCACTTTCCCACTGGTGATTTCGACCGGAGCCGGAGCTTCGAGCCGGATCTCGCTCGGTATCGCCGTTTTTGCCGGCATGTTGATGACTTCCCTCGTAGGCACCTTGTTTATTCCCAATTTCTACCTGATGATGGAGAGCCTGCACGAACGGTTTACCCGCAAAAAGAAAAAAGACAAAGACACGGAAGAGAACCTTCCCGCCGTATACGAGGAACAACTCCCGATGAAGCGGGAGTGAGACAGGGAGAGGGATTAGCGTCGCTTCGTTCCTGATCAGGGGCGTCATTCAGGCTCCGGACCGGCAAAACCTCTCCGGTTTCTGGCCAGCGAACCTCTGGTTCTGACTGCAAAGCCGACCGGAAAGACTGTGCCGCCGGTCAGCCAGGCATTCATCAGCAAGCGGGAATTGCACCGATCAGCATCGAAGAGATGCCGACCGATAAAGCGCTAATCGGTAACCTCCGGTTACACTGGTCAAGACCGAAGATGTGCCACCAACTGCCTGTCGGAGAAACCGGTATAAGCCTTCAGCACCATAAGACCGATCTTTGCACAAAGACTGAAAATGTTCTTGCGTCCAAGACGTTGCTCCGACAGACCTGATTCTTTGGCTATACGCTCAAACGGGAACACTGAATGAAGCCTGCCAAGCTCACTCTCATGAAAACTCTTGCGATATTTTTCCAGAATATCAAATTCTGTAAAGCCTAATGTAGGCTGAATCTCGGAAATATTTCGTATTTTTGCCATATCTTAGTTGGGGTATTTCCCCCGTTTTGGCCGTCAAACCTTGTTTTCGGGGGAATACCTAAAGATACAAAAAAGCCAACTAATTCGCAATAGTTTGTGTATGAATTAGTTGGCTGATTTTATAATATTTAATGAATGTCCCTATATAAGTGCGCCCCGGTTCGATTATATCCGACCTGTCCGTGGGATTAAAACGGATTCTAACCTCATTTTTGTTCTATATTCAATTTTTAACAAATTTCACCTAAATCCTTATTCGATTTAATGCCATGCGATAACATTTTGTACTCTAATTATTCTACCCTCAAATTTTATTCATAACAATGTCACAATACTGAATATTTTTTATTTATCAATAAATAAATCAAAATAAAAAATTTATTGACATTCATATTTTCCGGCTAATATTGCGGCTGGACTCCGGTGTTTAGAACACATATTTGAAATGTAATGGTTTACTATTTTACAAAAATGGTTGACAAATAAATATCAGTCTGCCATGTGACACTTTATGTCATTATATAATTTAATGAGGTGCATTACAGACATATCGATCAGCGGCTCATACATGAACGCATTTACATGGATATTTTCCGGAGTCATCAGGCTTACTTTATCGAAAATTGATAATATTTCAGGATTCGGAGCATCCGATTGTTTGTATTTGTCGATCAACTCCTGTGTCTGATTCGACAAAATTTCATCTGTGTCAATGTCATTTATCAGCTTCAATATCAACTGTTCCGCCCGTAATCGGATAGCGATGGATAAAACTAATTTGTTTTCCAATAATATTTCGTCAATCAAAGGATTTTCATTAACGATTACATCAGCTTCTTGCAGTATCAGGTCTGTAATTAAAGTCGCACCAAAATCAATAACGAGATTCTGGCAATTATGAATATAGGTTTTATATAGCCGACAGATTGTATCTGAGGAAATAGTTCCCGATCCTGCCTTAATATGCAAACAATTTGTCAAGCACTTGTATTCATCCGATTGTTCACCTTTAGAATATTCAATGATATTTCTTACAAAAGGCAATAACCCAATGAATACTCTTTTCTTATTCGCTCGTTTTGAAAAGTGCTGAAAAACATCTTTCCTATATTGTCCTATTTTGCATTTTATATCTCCGCTTGTATCGTGTATAGCCATAAATACGGATTTTTTCAGACCGAGTCGGGATGCGACCGTTCTATAAAAATCGAAATTGTGGGTCAGCAGGATTATTTTGAATCTATTATCCTTACATACATCGGCAAGATACTCTATAATGGCATACTTATTTTTATAATCAAAAGAGTCTGCAATGTCGTCGAGAATCAGCAAACTATCTTCTGCATAATGTTTACGAGCTTCTATTTCAAATAATATTTGCAATATGTAAAACGCCCGGCATTCTCCTCTACTCAAAATTTTCAACAGAGTTTCTTTGGGTTGCTCGATCGGCTCTTCAGCCCGTTCATCTTTGTATTTGAATATGAGATTTGCCGTATCTTGCTTGAGTATAACATCCGCTTTATTTTTAATCTCTACGGTAAAAGGAACACTAAATCTTTTGTTGTATATATCTATAATCGTCTCCCATGTACGGCTCTCTTGTTGAGCTTTGGCAATTAAATCGTTTAATATTTCTGTTTTGGTTTTATAGAAATTGATTAAGGCAATAGCATCATCGCACAATCTGTGAATAAACCCATACCATACCTGTTTCTTGAACTCATTATAATCCATCAATAGCGGGATGATCGTGTTATCTTTTTCCAATACAGCCTTAAAGGCCCTCAATTCACTGTTATTACCGATCGCCTTATCTATTTTTTCGAATGTAGATTTTAGTTTATCGTCGCTGATAACTTTTGTAATCTCTGCATTGATGATTTCCTGTAATTGTCCTGCGGATGTTATTTCCACTCCGGAACTTAATTTTATTCTATGTTTGGCAGCAAAGAAAGCTTCATCAGCTACCGATTCCCGCAGAACCGTCGCCTGATATGTACCAAACGATACGCCCTCACGATTCGTTTTGAAGAATCTGGAACGACTTAATAACTTTTGATAATCCGTGAAATATTGTTGAATCAAATCTTTGTGTTTGTCTAAGAACTTCTTGACATTACCTTTTTTATCGAAGACATCGTTATATCTGAAATCATAAAAGTACCGGGCTTTACGAATATCCTCCTCAATAGAGAGAAGGCATGAAAACAGAGTATCTGTTTCTCCTGTTCGAAAAGTCGAGACAACCTCGCTTTCACAATCGGTACTCTTCGATATACTTTTAAGTTTTGCTAAAAAATCATTTTTTACTTTGTCAAGTTCTTGGTAAATACTATCATATCGTTCTTTCAGTTCTTTACTTGCCAAAAATGTCGTTATTCTATTATCTGTAGCAATGTCGGATTCAGCATTCGCAACGAAAATTGACTTTGGATCAATAGATTTCCCATCGCATTTAACAGTGCAATTGGTTTTTCTTTGCGGATATATTCGGTCACATGGAACCGATTTCTTATCATCTTTTGAAATACACTCAAATGTACGGGCAAATGAACTTTTCATCATTCCATTGGGTGCATAAATCAATACGCAGGTATCATCGGCGAAATCGAATTTATGTTCGAACTTTGATATTCCGAAGCAATTTTCCATATCAATTTCCAATGTTTTCATAAGTCTTGTTGTATCGATTCTAATATTATATTTTTATCCACCTTTTCGTCCAATCCGCGAGGAATACGGGAATATTGAGAATCGCACCATCCCTTTTCAGGTTGTTCATGGAGTAACGCAGTGCCAGTTCCGGCGAGAAGCGGTCGATGTAAATACCGAGGCTCTTCCCACCCAAACGAGTGCCGGACTTAACCTCGACCGGAAACAGAGAGGTGTTGTCCTGCAACAGGAAGTCCACCTCGGCGGTAGCTTCCGACATCCAATATCGCGGCATTACGCCGAAATGGGCTGCGAGGGACTGCAATACCATATTTTCAGCCATTGCCCCTTTGAACTCCGTATAAAGCGAATTCTCCGACCAGAGAACCTCGGCCGGAAGCTGAGCCATAACACGCAACAATCCCCCATCGCACAGGTAGATCTTGAACGCCGAAAGGTCGTCGTATGCGCTCAACGGTAAACCGGGCTTGGAAGAGCAGTAAATACGATAGATCATCCCGGCATGCTCCAACCACAACAGCCCGTCTTCATATTCCCGTGCCCGCGCCCCGGTTTTGACCAACTTGTAGACGAATTTTCGGTTTTCTTTCGCCAACTGCGACGGTATGGAATTCCAAATGGCGGCAATACGCGGAATGTCTTTACCCGGAGCCTGTTTGGCAAAATCCAGCGCATATGCCGTCAGAATCGCTTTTTGAATCTCCTCGATCTCCTGTACGCCGCGTTTGTCGAGCATAGCAGCAACTGCCGCCGGCATCCCTCCGCAAACCTGATAGCGACGGTATGCCTCTGCGACACATCCCATGACGATCTCCGGCAACGGCGCGATCTCCGTCAGGTTCTCCAGATATTCGTACATCCGAGGCGTATCGGCACGCAGAAACTCCCGGAATGTAACCGGATACATTTTCAGGAATTCCACTTTACCTACAGGAAACGAATCTCCCTGCGAAAGAGATACGCCCAAGAGCGATCCTGCCGCAAGAATATGATATTCGGGAGCCTCCTCGCAGAAATACTTTAAACTATTGAGTGCCTTGTTGCTCTGCTGGATCTCATCGAAGATGATCAACGTCCGCCCCGGCTCGATGGGATATTCCGTATAAAGGCGGAGAATATCGATCAGTCTTTCGGGATTTTTCGTATTCTCGAACTCCCGGCACAGTTCTTCCGATGCATCGAAATTAAAATAGGCAACGTGGTCGAAATATTCTTCTCCGAACTTCCGCATGATCCATGTTTTACCTATCTGACGTGCGCCTTGGATGATAAGCGGCTTGCGCTCCGGCCGCTGTTCCCATTCGAGCAATGCAGCCGTTATATCCCTTTTTATCTCCATATATCCGTTTTTTTGTCCATCAATCACATTTTACCAATATAGTTGGTGCAAATATACACATTTATCAAATATAAACATGTGTAATATTCTGCCAAAGGTAAAAGTAGAAGTAAGCGGTAGACTAATGAGTGAACCTGTAAGTGGGATTGCATTCGATTCAATGATAGACCAGGTATATCCGAAAGCTCCTTTTACCGAACAGAAGTTCATGGTACGTGCCGTACTTCCCGAACACACTTTTCTTGAAAAGATATTCCTGCTTCATGAGGCGTTCGCTAAGTCAAAGAATTTAATCGGAATTGAGCGTATGTCGCGACACATGTACGACATCGGGCAGATGTTGAAAACTTCAATCGCCGGGCGTGCCATCAATGATGCAGAGCTTTACCGTCAAGTAGTGGAACATCGCCACACATTCATAGGTTTGCGTGGTTTCGACTATGACACACTTTATCCTGCGACGCTCAATATAATTCCACCTGCTTCTGTTATTGAACAAGGGTAAGCCGATTATGAGAATATGCGGCTGCACATGATTTATGGTAAGTCTATACCATTTGATGACTTGGTGAATTACCTCAAACGATTGAACGAGGAAATAAGAAAATATAACTCGCACTAAGATGTTTTTTCGAAAAATACGAATAATTTATGTATAGATTTTGGTACTAATGCAGGTTTATTTCGCTACTAATTTGTCTTCGGTGATCGGAATTGACGAGCCGGTCGCTTCTGTCGGTCAGTGAAGGAAAACCTTAACGGACCGTTCCAGGCGAACCGGTATGATGGTATAAAAAACGGAATCGGAATAGAAGAAAAAAAACTACGTTTAGGGTAAACATGTATATAAATATCATTCTTTATTCTCGTGAAAGTTTCCCAGCCAAAGTGTTTCCGATGCCTTCGTGGCACGTGCATTTACGGCGAAAGCGTATATATGAAAAGAAGTATTCTTCCATTCTTCCGGAAGTGTAAAGCATACTTCCGCCGTTTCTTTTCTTTGGTGTAAAGGCAACAGTTTTGTCCGCAGCACTTCCGGATTCCAGAGAAAAACATAAAGCCGGTCGTCATCGTACATCAGAGGTTTCAGCGGTTGCCGTTTTTGTTTGAAAATCAAAATTCCGCCCGAATCTGCCCATTGGGCAGTGACTTCCGGAGCCCGTAGCTCGCCGGCCGAAACTTTCAGTTTACTATAATCGACGGAGACGTTCAACCTTTCGTCACAAGCTACACAAGGTAGATTCCGGCTCATAAAACCGTTTACCCTTCCTCTGGCTTCCCTACCGGGGAAACCCAACTCAAGCACTTTTTTCATTCTCATAGCCAAAAGACCCAAGACTTTCCATTTAGCCCGGTGTATCAATTGCAACGGAGTACGGGCATCCCGTGCCCATCTTTTTCCTTTTACCACATTAGAAGCTCCAAGCCGGTACATCGTAATATTTCCGAAGGACCCGCTCAGCCTGCTGAATAAACCCGATTCAAAAACTGCCATAATTTCATTGTATTTACCGGTTCAATCTGAAATAGCAATCCGGCGAAAAAGTTTCTCCGGATGCAGAACAAAACAGACAATATAAATGCAATTCCTTCCCGCCTGCCAGCCACTCACCTTCCGCCCGTCCATCTTTTCTGAGCGCGCAGATATTTTCCAACACAATTAACCGATAAGGTTCGTCCGGACAGATAGCGGCAACTATCAAACGGTCGTCCGGCGCTGCCGTCGCCATGGGGATCCCCGCCTGCCAGGACAACTCCCAATGCCCCGCTTCGTTCTGCAAACAAGCAAACCGATCGGGCAATTGTAAACAAGCACCTCCAAAACTCAATTTGGCATAGTCGACCCGGTCACCCTCTCCGAAAGCATTGATATTCCGGCTTAAAAAAAGATGGTATCCCGATCGTTTTCCCAACCGGGCAGCAGCCTCGTCGGCAGCACGCTGAAATAAAGTCCCCTTGACCGACCGGAACAGCGTTTGTACACACACCTGTCGCCACCGCTGTAAACATTGTGCCGGCGTACGGGGATTACTGACTTTAGCAGGAGCGCGGCGTACGTATCTTTTATCTCCCACAGCATAAAAGATATGGTCGCCTATGCGTCCGGAAATATGCCCGAGCCCTGAAGAAATTACCCTTGCCATGATGTTTATATTTAGTTTTGAGGTTGGTAATATAATAAAAAAAGTTTAAATTTCCAATTTACTTTCAATTTAATGCCAATTAAAATTGGTGTTGAATTGAAGATTAATTGGAATTGAATTGGAGTTAATACATATTAAATACATGATAACTAACTATTTACTATATGGTAAAGAACTACCTTCCTCAGGCTTTTACCTGAAGCTGAAAGTAAAATGAATATTATTATTCAATCGTGGACTACAAGATATAAAATTTCACAATATACTGATATTATATAATTTATAAATACAAACAAGGCATTAATTCAAAATTTAGTATCATTTTGGTATCATTATTTAGCCTTTGAAATAAATACATTAAAATTCCGGCTTATGTTCCGTTGAATATTGAATTATTTTGTGAAGATATAGCCATTCAACCTGTTTTTTCATGTTTTTTTGAGTATTATATCACAGATTATTTGGCTATTACAAACAAAATCACGACCTTTGTACTATTAGAACCTGCCAAGCCTCTTTACAATGCTCAAATCGGTGGGTCGTTTTTTTATTATACATATATGAAAACGAGTTTCGCCAAACCATATTCTTCTCCGGAACAAATAGTTCAAATACTAAAATCAAGAGGAATGCTCATAAAAGATGAGTATAAGGTAGAAGATTATCTGATGAATATCGGTTATCATCGTCTATCAGCATACATCTATCCTTTTTATAAAAGCCCTAAAAGTGATTTGGTACTAAAAGAGGGTACAACTTTTGCACAAGTCTTGACTCTCTACCGTTTTGACAAGAGATTACGTATTCTTCTTTTCAACGAAATAGAGAAAATAGAAATAGCCATTCGTAGTATATTGGCAAATATCGGATGCCAGGAATTGAACGACAGGTATTGGATAACAAAGCCGGAATATTTTGCCAATACGGAAAAATTCAACCTAACATTGGCCATCATAGAAAAGGAGCTATCATCAAGCAAAGAAGATTACATAGAAGATTTCAGACGTAACTATATCGAAAATTATCCTCCGGCATGGATGATAACAGAAGTATTGTCTTTCGGGAACTTGAACTATATTTATTCAAACATATCCAGTAATCAACTGATGAAACGTATTGCCGGTCATTTCGGTCTGAAACCACAGGTTTTCACCTCTTGGCTGACGGTGCTTGCCAACCTCCGCAATATGTGTTGTCACCATGCAAGAGTATGGAACAGGGATTTTATGTTGAATCCTGCCGAACCCAAAAAGACTAAAAATGCATGGATTGATACCTCAAAAATTGATAAGAAACGGATTTACTATCGCTTGTGCATAATCCGATATTTCCTCTCTTCGGTTGCTCCCAATAATAACTTCAACGAAAAACTTTCGGGATTGTTGGCGGATTTTCTTTCAGTAGACATAGCTGCAATGGGATTTACCCACGATTGGAAAAATGAGGAAGCATGGAAATAAAGTTTATGATATTTGATTATGAAATATATAGAAACAGGACAATGCATTTGGTGTGGTAAAAAAGAGCCAGAAGTTTCTTTTGAAAATAAACCTCATATTTTACCACATAGCCTTGGCGGAGATGAAATAGGTTTTGATATATGCGATGATTGCAATGCTTATTTTGGCACTGCAACATTAGGTAAACCAGCATTAGACTTTGTTTTTAAAGAGATTTTTAACGCATATCGTTTTTTCAGCCAAAACTTAACTTCTGAATCTTATAAAAAATTTCATTCAGCCTTCTTCAACTATTATCACAAAAAGCATCTTATAAAAATCAGAAGTAATTTTAGGACATCAATTATAACTCGACAATTCAAACGAAGCCTATTTTACATCTTTCTTCAAAAATACCATTTTATAACAAGAAATGGGAATCATCCTATGTTTGATTCAGTCCGAAAATTTGCGAGATATGACATAGGTAGTCTTAAAGTATTTTATGCTTTCAATAACATTATATTGACACCTGCTAATAAAGATCATCCAACTATTCCCATGACTACTAATCTTATAGAAGATATGATGTATTCCGGTTTATATCCTTTTTGGTGCATTGGACATCATTTTTATATAGAAGTACTTCCTGTAGCTTTCAATGTTAATGGATCGTCCTATCTGCAAAGGCAAGTTAAAGATGTTTTAATACCTGCAATAGGTGATGAGGGTATCTTTGAATTTAATGATATTATGCAAATAGATTTTCTAATGCAAAGATTTAGTAGTCAAAAATAACTCCATGAGACAATTAACTGAAAACGAACAAAGAATAGTAGAAAAAATAGTACAACTTAAACAATCTGTAAAGCTTGAAGAATTACAGGTTGCAAGATTATTACGTAAAGAATTGGAATGTTTTGCTTTAAGATGGATATTGGAACCAAAGAAAACATTGTTCTTTTATTCTTGTCAAGATGAATCAACAACAGACATAAACTGGGATAGTTTAAGAAAATACTATTTTCAAGTAGCTGATTTCTTATATCTTATAGAGGAACTTGAACAAGAGCATTTTATCAAGATACAAACATTATCGTTTGAGGTCAAGACTGACGAAGAAAGAGCTTTATATGATAGAAGCAAATTTAAGTATAATGCTTCCATGGATACATTTTGGGGTAAAGAAGGCACTATTTCGTATTTAATATCTATAAATGCAGAACATAAGGTGTATATTGATTTTGTAAATTATTTAGAAAAATATGCTAACAAAATTATTTATCCACTTCCTTTACTTGAAGATTTTGTCGTAAATGATTATAAATCAATCGAACAAAGATGTTTTGAAAAACAAATAGAAGAAAATGAACGACATCATAAAGAACAGATAGACAACAATGAACGGCATCACATAAATCAAATGAAAGCAAGTGAAAAATGGCAGGCAAAGCAAATAAGTAAAACAAATTGCTCTCTGATATTTGCGGCACTTGCATTTATTTCATCTGTATCCATACCGTTTTTAGTAAACCGATGCACCCCTCCTTTTAAAATAGATGATACTCAATTAAGAGCAATAGAACAGGCGATTATCAATAGCAAAACGACATGGCCCAATGTTATCAACATACAATCGTCAGATACTCTAAATATAAAGAATGGGCTAGGAGATATTTAATTTTGTATCATTATTGCATTTGAAGTGAACCCCAAAAGTGAATACCTTACTCACTCCCGGCGAAGATGTGATTATTAAAGGACGTAACCTGCGCATCGAAGGCGATAAAGAAACGGCAAGAAAAACGTTCTCTAACATACTTTAACGAAGAAAAAACCGTTCCTTTGTAATAAAATCAGCCTGCATCCGTCTTACTAATGATGACAGAAAAAGAATTTAACCATATGATCCTGCCTCTGACCAAGAATATCTATGCCTATGCACAGCATATTCTCAGCAATCCGACAGATGCTGCAGACATCACTCAGGAGGTTATGATTAAACTCTGGAATACACGTAGAGAGCTGAAAGGAGTGCAAAATCCCCGGGCCTGGGCATTGAAGGTGACCCGCAACTTGTGCCTCGACTGGATAAAAAAACAAAAACCGGTGTACGGCGGGGAAGAGCTGGCACAAAACGAAGATTATACAAGCAATCCCTTGCAGGAAATCGAAACCAAGGACACCGTGAGCCTTCTCCGGCAAATCATCGACACTCTGCCGGAAAATCAACGGGAGGTGCTCATCCTGCGGGAAATAGAAGAACTGGAATTTGAAGAAATCGAACAGATCACAGGACTAACCGCCAACCACATCCGGGTGTTGCTCTCACGCGGACGGTCGAAGGTAAAAGAAATGATGCGAAATGAAAGATGACAGATAGAATATATGGAAGAAGTACTGAAACGATATTACAAAGGGGAGACAACTTTGGCAGAAGAGCGGGAGTTGAGGTCTGCCTGGCAACGGGGAGAACTCCCGGGAGAACCGATTTTGGGGCTTCGCGGTCCGATGGAAATACCGGAAGGCCTGAATGAAAAACTACAGCGGTATATCCGGCAAAAACGGCAACGCAAAATCAGACAGCTCTGGATTACGGCCGGGAGTATTGCAGCGATGGCCGTGCTGATCCTTTCATTCAGGGAGACCTTCACAACGACACCCCGTCCGGGTATACAACTGTCGGATAACCTGAAGAAAGAACGCTTCGAAAATGCACTGCGCGTCCTGGGAAATGCCCTGGAAGATGAAAAAACACCGGTACAAAGAGTGCTTTACGAAGATCATAACCTGATTATAGCGATAGAATAAAAAGTATAATTATAAAACAAGATAGCCATGAGAAGAATATTTATTATTTTGTCGATTGTATCTGTTTTGCCTTTCGCGGCAAATGCACAATTATCTAAGCTCATGTCCAAATACCATGAGAAAAACGGCGTGACGGTCACCCAGCTGGACAAAAGCCTTTACGGACTTTATCAACGGAATAATCTTCCGCCCGAGGCAAACGAACTCCTGCAAAAACTGGAAGAGGTGAATATTCTCAATCTGGATTTGAATCAGACCGATCCCTCCCTGAGCGAAAAAGCGATCGGCCAGTTCCGGGAAATACTGGATAAACCGGAAAAATACAAACTGATCAAAAGCCGGAACGACGAGTTCGGAAAGCAACTGATCTACACGCACAACAAAAACGGACAAGTGACCGACCTGGTGGTCTGGAACCAAAACCCACAACAGGTGGATATCATCGAACTCCGGGGAGACATTCAACTGGATAAAATCGCCCTGCTGTCGAGAGCGCTGAATCTGAAAGGCCTGAACTCCCTGGCTGCCTTGAGTTCCAATGCCGACACCTATGAGTCGTATAAACACTTTAACGATTTCCCGGATATGAATCCCGGAGCTATTTCACAGCATATCCGGCAGATGATGGAAAATCTGCACAATCACATGGGAAGCGGATCGTTATTCGGCGATTTTTTCGGCATGCCCGGTGATTCGACCACCACGAACAATATGCCCGGCGGTTTTCCATTCGGTCATTTCCTACCGGACGAATTTTTTAATCCGGGGGAGGGCATGACGGATGAAGATTTCGAAGAATTTTTCAAAAACGGCAATCACCGGCAAAAGGTTGAAAAATTTTTCCAATCGTTCGGCAACGGTACAGGTATGAGCAGTAACTCGGTACAAATCACGGAAGAAAACGGAAAAACAAAAATTAAAATCGACTCCCAGAATTCGGATATGACTTACATCATCGATGGGCAACAAGCCCCTAAAGACAACGTACAAATGCCGGATAAGATTTTGAATGTCAACATCATCCCATCGAAAGAAGATGTCAAAAAATCCTATTTATTCATCACGTCGAGAGATCGGTTAGGAGAATTTGTGAGCTTTCAGAATGGCGTACTCACTTTTAAATACAATAGCCAGGAATACAAATACAATCTCGAAAAAATGAAAGAACCTCTTCTGGTTATCGACGGACGCCTGGCCGACCGTTTCGATATCGATCCCAGTGAGATCCTGCAAATCCGTCCGATTAGCCCGATTGAAAAAGAGGTGGGGTATTACCCGAATGCAGAAGTGATTATCAATACGAAATAATCCCCCCTAAGGGAAGGATCGGTGAACCTTCGGTTCTGATTTATATTCATTTATCAGGACCGAAGGTTTTACTAATCAGCGATGGGGAAGACTGCACAACTCCGATTTATCGGCCGTTGTTTTTACTGTTAAAAGGCCGGTCACACCTGTTCATCCGCTTTTCCCGAAACGGCAGGAGTTTCTGCATCGCTCTGCAAGCGGAATTCGATCGGAAGCGTATAGAACACATCTACAGCCACGCCTCTCTGTTTGCCGGGAATCCAATCGGGTAATGCCTTGACAACTCTCAGGGCTTCCCGGTCCAGATCCTGATCTACACTTCTTACAACCTGAGGATCGGTCACTCTACCCGCTTTATCGATTACGAAAGAAACAATCACTTTACCCTGAATTCCTTTCTCCTGAGCCCGGACAGGATATTTGACCATCCGTGCCATATAAGCCAGCACATTTCCTTCTTTGAATACCGGCATTTCCTCGACAGCCGTGAAAATTTCTCCCTCCTTAGATGTTGCATTCTGGCCAGCTTTCGCATATCCGACAACTACCATTCCCTCGAGCTCTACCGGTTGCTTAGGTAAAACCACCTCTTTCAGATTAGCTTTATCCCCACAAATCACCTCTGCAGTCCGTTTGCCTACATATGAAAAATAAAGCGTATCTCCCTTCCCGGCCTGGATAGAGAATTCTCCATCCTGATCAGTGGAAGCCCCCAGTGAGGTCCCTTTGATAATGACCGTGGCCCCTTGCAGGGGATTACCTTGTTCGTCCACTACCCGGCCTTTGTATAAGGAAGTTTCCCCGCCGGCCTGTATCAGTGTATGGGAGGCCAGATCGGTTACGGCTCGTGCATTTCCAGCCAGAATCAATAAGCCGGTTACCGGAAGTAAAAAGGCATATTTCAACAAGCCGATTCTGGATGTTTTTTTCTTATTCATCATAATAATTCGTTTTTTTAATTGAGAAACATTGAAATTATTAACTATAGGTACTGCAGTCGATTGATGGGACAGGCGAAGCAAGTGATATTGATAATTTTTGCGGTTGTAACCGGAATTTACCACTTGCTCATCTGCTAAAAATTCCAGATTCTGCCTGATTTCTTTACGTAAAAGCCAGACAACCGGATTGAACCAGAAAAAGATACAAAGTATCTCCCCGAGTAACATATCCAATGAATGCCATTGGCGGACATGAGCAGACTCGTGTACGATAATCTCATGAAGTTCCCGCTCTTCGTAATGGGCCGGATTGACAAAAATCCAACCGAAGAAAGAGAAAGGAGCTGTAATCTTCGGCAAAGCAATGACCGGAACATGATGACAGCTCTGTTTTTTACCCTGATAAGCGAATCGACAGATACCAGCCAACTGGACCGCCATACGGAGTGTCAGCACAAGACTTCCCCCACTCCAAATCCAGATCAGGAAGCGCTGCCAGGTGAAAAGCGATTGTTCTGCGGCAGGTTGCGGAGCCACAGGAGTAACCACCGCCAGCATTTCGGCATACCCGACAACCATCCCGGGCAAGGCATTACCTTGCTCCAACCAGGATACCAACGAAATCAGGGGATATACAAAAGCCAGTATAACGATGGAAAAAAGAAATAAACGCCGGATTCTTAAAAAAGTATCCCTGGAAAACAACATCCGATATAAAAGATAGAATACCACTAAACCCGCATTTACCTGTAATATATAAATTTGAAAATCTTCCATAGCTCCTATTCTTTTTCAATTAAACGGATAATTTCTTCTAACTCTTTGGCCGAGATCTTCTGTTTCCGGGCAAAAAAAGTTACCATCTCTTTATATGAATTCTCGAAATAATTCTGTACGACGCCGGAAAGAAATTTCGTTTTGTATTCCCCTTCATCGATCGAAGGCGAATAAACATAGGTGTTCCCATAACGTTTGGCCTGTACATATCCTTTTTTCTCCAGATTTTTCACGATAGAAGCCACCGTCGTATAAGGCGGACGAGGCTCTTCCATGCAATTCAAAAAATCTTTAATCACTCCTTCTTTTACCTGCCAGATAATAAGCATGATTTCTTCTTCCTGAAAAGTCAATTTTTCCATAAGGCACATCAAACTACGATTTATTCGCAAATCTACGAAAATTTCGTAGATCGGCCAATGTTTGATAAAGAAAGTTTCAAAAAAATATATATCCGCAGGCTCCAGCAACCCGATATACTACTTTAAACGCCGAAGGAGTAGTTATGAACTCCCGTCCTCCCCCATTGGGGACGAAAGGTCCGTCCCGGAGTTCCCAAAAGAAAGAAAGTGCCTGAACCGATCAGGCACTTTCTCCGAGTTGATTCAATTATCCCTAAAAATCTGTTTTTAGAAATTCAATACTTTTACCCAACCGAATTTGTCCGGTTCGTCTCCGTATTGAATAGCTCTCAAACGGTTGTACAATTTGGTACACCATTCACCAGGAACATCGGGCTTACCGAAAACGATACTCTTGTTGTTTTCGAGATCATCGATCTGTCCGATAGGACTGATGACAGCAGCCGTACCGCAAGCTCCGGCTTCTTCGAAAGTCTCGAGTTCTTCTACGGGAATAAGCCGGCGTTCTACTTTCAATCCCATGTCTTCGGCCAATACCATCAGGCTGGCGTTGGTGATAGAAGGCAGGATGGTGTGAGAGAACGGAGTGATATATGAACCGTTTTTAATACCGAAGAAATTGGCCGGGCCACATTCGTCGATGTATTTCTTCTCTTTGGAATCGAGGAAGATGGCGGTCGAATAGCCTTTCTGATGGGCTACTTCGCCGGATCTCATTCCTGCAGCGTAATTACCTCCTACTTTGATGTGTCCGGTGCCATTGGGAGCAGCACGGTCGTAACGGCGTTCGAGCATGACTTTGGTCGGTTTGAAACCGGCTTTGAAATAAGGTCCTACAGGAGCTACAAATACAACGAAAATATATTCTTTAGCCGGAGCAACTCCCATCTGCGGTCCGACACCGATCAACAAGGGACGGATATATAAGCTGGCCCCCGATTCGTAAGGCGGAACGTATTCTTTGTTCAACTCGATGGCTTTGACGACAGCTTCTTCGAACAGTTCGATCGAAGGAGCCTGCATCATTACGTATTCGGCAGAACTAAGCATACGTTTTGCATTTTCTTCACAACGGAAGAGACGGATTTTTCCATCTTTACCCCGGAAGGCTTTCATACCTTCGAATGCTTCCTGTCCGTAATGCAAACAGGTAGAAGCCATATGAATATTCAGCATTTCAGAGTCGCTGACTTCAGGAGCACTCCATTTGCCGTCCTTATAATAACAACGTACGTTGTAATCCGTCTTGGAATATCCAAAGGACAATTTACCCCAATCTAAATTTTTCATAGTAGTTAGTTTTTGATTATTTTATAATAGTCATCTCGTTGATCAGGTTCTTAGCTCCGGCATATTTATCTACAATCCAGAGGAAATAACGAGTGTCGAGATTGATACACCGTTGCAGATTTTCTTCAAAATCGATGTCTCCGGACATGGCTTCGGAGTTACCGTCGAAGGCAGTACCGATCAGATGTCCTTCGGCGTTGATGACACCGGAACCGCTGTTACCTCCGGTGATGTCGTTATCTGTGATGAAGTTGACACTCAACTTATCGGTCCCGTAAGGAGCGAAATCCTGCCGAGCATACAGTTCTTTCAGCCGGTCGGGTACTTCGAACTCCCCACCTTTGGGCCCTTCTTTTTCGATCACACCGGTAAGGGTGGTGTAGTAATCATAGAAAACAGCATCCCGCGGTTTGTAGCTACCAACTTTACCATAGGTCAGGCGAATCGTAGAGTTGGCATTGGGAGCCCAGGCTTTATCGGGCTGCATTTCCATCAATCCCCTCACGAAAAGACGGTCTCCTTTGGAAATTTTTTCCTGCATTTCACCACTGTAGGCGGTCAGTTTGATCCAAATCTCATAGAAAGATTTACCGGCAATATATACCGGGTCTTTGGCCAATTGTTTACAATCGGGTTTGTCGAGAAATGCGTTGAAAGCAGCTTCGTCCATGAAGATGGATTTCTGCTGCAATCCGGCAGCGAACTTATCGTAATTGCCTTTGTATTTTTTGTTGACCAGATCGATAACTTCGGGGTAAAGATCGGGATCGACATTGTCGTTGTATATTTTAAACAATGCAGCGAATAATTTTGTATCGAGATCGGCATTATAGTCTTTGAAAAAAGCTTTAGCCATATCTTTCAAAGCTTCTTTAATCTCTGTTTTTTCTCCGGCGGGGATTTCTTTATCACAAAGATCTTCGATCATTCTTCCGCTACGGTAAGCGAACAAATGAGCTTCGGGTCCGGCCAGGGCTTCCTGCGCATAAGCCGTAGCTACGGAATATTCTTTAATATCTTCGTATCCCTGGCGAATCATCGGCAGTACTTCGCCGTAAGTGGCTTTGCGGGCCGGATCGGCATTTACCCAAGCGGTAAACTCTCTTTCGATGGCTTCTTTGTTGCCTTTGGTGTTCAGGTTTTTGAGCGCTTTATTCTGCTCGAAGGAATATTTCCAGTAGTTGGCACAACTGGCATATTTAGAAGCATATTGAATCCGGGTTTTCGGACTCTTAGCCATTTCTTCGCGCATAACCTCCAATTTTACCGTACGTACTTTGTAACGGATATCGTTGGTCACATCCATCGTATTCTGTAATCCGAAACTGGTGGTATAGCGGTCGGTAGTTCCGGGGAATCCCATAATCATGGCAAAATCACCGTCTTTCACGCCTTTTGCAGATACGGGCAGGTAATGTTTGGGTTTTAAGGGTACATTATCTTTGGAGTATTCGGCAGGGCTACCGTCAGGAGCGGTGTAAATACGGAACATAGAAAAGTCGGCAGTATGACGGGGCCACATCCAGTTATCGGTATCTCCACCGAATTTTCCCATGCTCTGAGGAGGGGCACCAACCAAACGTACGTCTTTGTAGATAGTGTAAAGGAACAGGAAGAATTGGTTTCCTTCGAACATCGGCTGAACCTGTCCGCTTAATTTCGTTCCAGCCACAGCTTCCTTCACAATCACTGCAGATATACTGTCGATGATAGCGCCGCGGTCCATTTCGCTCATATCGTCTTTTAAGAAAGGAGCGATACGGTCAGTTACGTCTTCCATCCGTTCCAGAATAGAAGCGGTCACGCCGGGATTGGTGAGCTCATCTTCCATTTTGTAAGCCCAGAAACCATCGGCCAGATAGTCGTGCTCGACAGAAGAATGAGATTGGATAGCACTGAAACCACAGTGATGATTGGTCAGCATCAACCCATTGGGAGAAATAATCTCTCCCGAACAAAAATGACGGAAAGGACGGCCGGCATTGCCTAAACCGACGATAGCATCTTTGATACCGGGTTTATTGACATCGTAGATATCTTCTGCAGTCAGTTTAAATCCCATCTGTTGCATTTTCTCAATGTTCAGTGGTTTTAATTTCGACAACAACCACATTCCTTCATCAGCCCTGACAATAGACACCGAAAGCAGAGCAAGAGCAATAATCAATAGTTTCTTCATGTGTTTTATTCTATAGTATTTGTTTTAAATTATAACTACCACACTATCCCAACTTAAATTTCTTAACGAAAAACAACCTTTTTCCTAAGTTATTATAACTTTCAAGCTAAGATAAGTGCAAATATATAATTAAATCCGTTCTTTATCTGATTTTCACTTTATTTTAACAGGAGAGAGGAAAAGAAAAAACCGGGACAGAAAAAAGAACAGGAAGAAAAGATTTGGAAGGCTGAAGGAGAAGAATATAGCAAAATACGATACCTTTGTGAGGTGAGAGATTTTGATTTTATATAATAACGAGATTATGGCCGATACAAGTAACAAAAAAAATATCAGAGAAGAATCTTTACGGGATTTAAGCGACTTTTTAACCGCACAAGGCGAGAAGGCTTTCCGTGCAAAACAGATCTGGCAATGGATCTGGCAAAGAGGGGTGACGGATTTCGCAGAGATGAGCAACTTATCGAAGGCTACCCGGGAATTATTAAGCCGGCATTATTTCTTCGATTCCCTCTTTCCGCAGCAGGTGCAGACAGCCAGCGACGGCACCGAAAAAACAGCCTGGCGGCTGACCGACGGCGAAATCGTCGAGAGCGTACTGATTCCCGGAAATCAAAAATTCACGGTCTGTGTATCTTCACAAGTGGGTTGTCAGCTGGGGTGCAAATTCTGTGCAACCGGTACCCTGGGTTTTAAACGTAATTTAACGGCCGGCGAAATTTTCGAACAGGTGGTCCGTGCACAGCAGGCAGCGGAAGCCCAGGGGCAACCATTGAGCAATATCGTTTTCATGGGAATGGGCGAACCTTTACTGAATTACGAGCAGGTCCTCAGAGCGATAGAACGGATTACGGCCCAGGACGGATTAGCCATGTCACCCTACCGGATTACGGTATCTACAGCCGGTATCCCGGAAAAAATCAGGCAATTGGCAGACGATGGAGTGCGTTTTAATCTGGCGCTTTCGCTACATGCAGCAAAAGAAACCACCCGCACTTTCCTTATGCCGGTGAATAAAGCCTATCCTTTGAGTGAGATTGCAGGAAGCCTGAAATATTTCGTCGAAAAAACAGGAACCCGTCCGACTTTCGAGTATTTGCTTCTGAAAGATATCAACGACAGCCTCGAAGATGCAAAAGCTTTGGCCCTCTATTGCCGCCAATTCCCGATCAAGATCAATATCATCGAATACAACAATGTGGAAGGTTCTGGTTTTCAACACAGTCCGGACAAAAACCGGGATGCCTTCATCCGGTTTCTGGAAGGATGTAACATGGTGGTCAACGTACGCCGCAGCAAAGGGAAAGACATCGACGCCGCCTGCGGACAGTTGGCGGGGAAACAAGAAAGCAATTTGTAAAATCCATAAAGTCTTCCGGACCCTGCGAATCCTTTTTTAAGGCCACCGGTCAGGAGCGGAACATGGTATCATAAACCGAATTAAAGCGTACCGTTTACATAGTTACAACGCTTTCAAAAACTATGTCTAAACCGTCGTAACCAAAAAACGGTAGAATTATTCGGTACTTATTCGTCTCCGGTGATCGGAATTGGTGACCCGGTCGCTTCTGTCGGTCGTCTAACTTTTTCTATCACTGACCGGCGGAACTCCT
>OLIX01000326.1_pt1 | contig 51243 bp, 44 predicted proteins | sample 1601331 | NCBI WGS metagenome assembly OLIX01 (sample SAMEA2452120, study PRJEB22498) | human gut metagenome | biome: human feces; feature: human gut; material: feces | place: Australia | collected 2012 | reverse complement strand
CTGTGCATAGGATGAAAAGGCGGTCAGACAACACAGAGCTAAAAAGATGCTTTTTGTGTTCATCTACGCATTAATTTATGGTTGATTAAAATAAACTTGTAAGATATGCCAAAAGTACAACTTTTCAGCACACAAACGGAACAATCTGACATAAAAAAACGTACTTGCACTTCTTCAAGAGACGCAAGTACGCTATTATTAAACACATGAACCTCAAATCTTCCTTTTCTGAGGCTTCTTAGAATTTTACCAAAATACGGAATACCTTACCCGGATTCGCCGCCCAGCCTTCCATGGCTTCCGATGCACTTTCGGGCGACACAATGCTTGAAATCAATTTTTCTACCGGACAATTTCCTGTTTTCATATAATGTATTACAGCACGGAAATCTGCTGACAATGCGTTTCGGGAGCCACGGATGTCCAACTCTTTCTGTACAAAGTATTTCGTCTGAAATTCGACCCCGCTCTTGGCATAACCGATACATACCACGCGTCCCGTAAAGCTGACCTCATCGACCGCCATCACGTAAGTGACCGGACTGCCTACCGCCTCGATTACCACATCGGCTCCCAGTCCGCCGGAATATTCCTGCACACGTTCATGCACATTCTCCGTGCGTGAATTGATGACATACGTAGCTCCTACCTCACGAGCCAGCGCCAACTTCTCGTCATCCAAATCGACAGCGATCACGGTAGCTCCACGCAAGGCGGCACGTACAATGGCTCCCATCCCGACCATACCACAGCCTATCACCATTACTATCTCATTGTCAATCACCTGGCCACGTGACACTGCATGAAAGCCCACACTCATCGGTTCAATCAACGCACAGTCACGTGAAGAGATACCCTCTGCCGGAATCACTTTCGACCAGGGAAGCACCGCATATTCACACATCACGCCGTTACGCTGTACGCCCAACGTCTCATTGTGTTCGCAGGCATTGACCCGCCCATTCCGGCACGAGGCACATTTTCCACAATTCGTATAGGGATTCAGTGTCACATTCATGCCTTTCTTAAAACTCTCCGGTACGCCCGGTCCTACGGCTTCTATCACCGCCCCGACCTCATGTCCCGGAATGACCGGCATTTTCACCATCGGATTTCGCCCCAGATAAGTATTCAGGTCAGAACCACAGAAACCTACATATTCAATCTTTACCAATATTTCCCCAGCCTTCAGTTCAGGCTTCTCAATCTCTACGACCGCCATCTTCTGGGGAGCTGCAATTTGAACCGCTTTCATTTTCTTGTTATTTTTATTTTCAATCCAATACCTTGTATCCTCTCCATCCGTAATAGGCACAGAACAAGAAACAAGCCATCGGAACTACATACGCCAGATGATACATCTGTTCATTAACGTGCATCAGATAAGCCGTAAACTGGGGCAGGCAAGCATTACCCACTATCGACATCACCAGAAAAGCAGAGCCACTTTTCGTCTGACTGCCCAAATCTTTCAGTGCCAATGAGAACTGGGTAGGATACATGATGGACATGAAGAACGAAATGCCCAGCATGGCATACAGACCAATCCAGCCTCCACACACGGCAACTACGACACAAAGCAGAATATTCACCAATGCATAGACCAGCAACATATCTTGCGGACGGAAACGAATCATCAGTCCGGTACCAATCCATCGTCCCAGCAGGAAAGCCAGCATATACAAACCGAAATAGGTGGTAGCTTCTGACTCCGGGATTCCGGCATACGAACAGCAATAGACTAAAAACAGACTGTTGATAGCCGTCTGTCCGCCATTATAAAAAAACTGTGCAATGACACCCCACCGCAGATGCGACCGCTTCCATACACTGAAATCAATCCGTTTTTCCTTAGAAGTGCCCCGCTGCCCTTCATCTCCAATCTTAGGCAACCTGGAGAAAATAAAGATTCCCGCAATAACCAGCAGCAATACCGCCAATGCCAGATAAGGAGTTTTCATAGCATCCGTCTCAAACTGGATATAGGCTTCCCATCCGCCCGTATAATCTGCCGGAAGCGTTTCACGCGTATAGTGCGTGCCACTCAATATCAGTTTACTTAAAAACATGGCTGCAATGAAAGCTCCGAGCCCGTTAAATGACTGCGCCAGATTCAGTCGTTGAGGAGCTGTAGCCGCATCACCTAAAGCCGTTACGTACGGATTGGCTGCGGTCTCTAAAAAACACATCCCGGTAGCGATGACAAAGAAGATGCACAGATAAGCCCAATATTCCTTCAGCATGGCAGCCGGAAAGAACAACAGGCCACCTGCTGCCGCCAACACCAAACCGAAGATAATACCGGCTTTGTAGCTATACCGCTTCATGAACATGGCAATCGGAATCGGGAAAATAAAATACGCCAGCCAGTAAGCAGTTTCCGTAAAAGACGCTTCAAAGGTATTCAGCTCGCAAGTCTTCATCAGCTGCCGAATCATGGTAGGCAACAGGTTACTACTGATAGCCCACAAGAAGAAAAGACTGAAAACCAGTGCAAGCGGCAGTTTATAACTATTATTATTTTTCATCATTTCTCCGTTTGTTTATTCCGACATATTCTTGATATAAGGAAGTTCCGGCAGATTATGGAAACCATAGAAACTGCGGGCATTTTCTCCTAAGAAAAGGGCTTTCTCTCTTTCCGTCAACTCAGTGGACTTACTCACAAAGTCGTACGACATACGGTAAGTAATGGCCGTAATGGTACGCGGATAATCCGACCCCCACATCAGTTTTTCAAAACCGACCAGCTCGGCAGCCTCACGGATGGCTCTTACCGCCCCTTTAAACGGATAAAACTCGTCATTGAACAACCAGGTAATTCCTCCCGATTCAATGCGTACATGAGGATGACGCGCCAACTTAATCTGTTCCTTCCACTGAGGACGGGTTACCATACCGAAATGTCCGATAGCAACCTTCAACTTCGGACACTCCTGAATTACCTCCTCCAGTTCGCCCACCTGTGTAGCTCCGTCGGCCATGTCAATGGAAAGTAGCACCCCGTTCTGCTCCATCAGGTGGAACATCTGCATCATTTCCTCACAGTTCAATCTTACACGCCCCTCTTTGAGCAACAAACGCTGTGCTGGAATCTTAATCCCCTTGAATCCCCGTGCAATAAGCTGACGCGCCTGATCCAGATATCCCGGCTTACGGAACTCACACATTCCGCATACAAAGAAACGGTCGGGATAACGGGCCGCAACCTCCGCCAAATAATCATTCTGAAAACCGTCAATAAACTCTTGTGTCACCACAGCCGCAGACACCTGCGCATAGTCCATATTAGATAAGAACACTTCGGCACTGTTTACTCCATCGGTCATGAACGGAGGAAGCATCTGTCTCACTTCCCCCATGAACAATGACCTTCCATTCTCCAAGGTGCGGATAGGCAGTCCCTCAACCACCGTATCCTGCTTCAACCACAAATGAGAATGTGCATCGATTATTATAAACCCCATATACAAATTCCTCCTTTAAGAATTAGCCCAACTTACACGGAACTGGTCGCCGATAATTTCACGCACTTCACGCACCAAAGCTTCATCCATCGGTTCCTCTATGTAAGCCACATTCTTCTTTACATTCTGCGGATTGGCCGTACTGAACAACGTTGTAGCAATGCGCGGATTGCTCACAGCATACTGCATGGCCAGCTTTTCTATCGGATAATCCTTACTCTTACAATGCTCCATAGCCTTTCGGCAAGCCTCTACCAACGGTTGAGGGGCCGGATGCCATGACGGTACACCTCTTTCGGTCAGCAATCCCATAGACAATGGAGAGGCACTGATCACCCCAATACCTTTCGATTCAAAATAGTCTAGAAAATCGACCAGCTTGTCATCGCACAAGCAATAATGACAGAAGTTCAACACCGACTCTACCGTCCCTGCCGGTGAATGGTCAATCACCCATTTCAGATTCTCCAGTTGCAAGTCGGTAATACCCACATGACCTACTACCCCTTTCTCTCTTAACTCCACCAAAGCCGGCAAAGTCTCATTAACCACCTGATTCAAGTCGGCAAACTCAATGTCGTGCACATTAATCAGGTCGATATAGTCCACATGCAGGCGTTCCATACTTTCGTACACGCTCTCCGTCGCCCGCTTCCCAGAATAATCCCAGGTATTTACCCCGTCTTTCCCATAACGTCCTACCTTCGTAGAGAGATAATACTTGTCACGAGGAATCTCCTTCAGCGCCTTTCCTAATACCGTTTCGGCCTTATAATGTCCGTAATAAGGAGACACATCGATAAAATTCATCCCCAAATCAATGGCGGTAAACACCGCTTCCAAACCTTCTTTTTCTTTAATGTCATGGAAAACTCCCCCTAAAGAAGAAGCTCCGAAACTCAAAGAGGATACCTTCATCCCCGTCTTTCCTATTTCATGGTATTCCATAGTGATAACTTTTTAAGATTCATACAAATAAAACATACGCTCCATCAACTGCCATTTCTCGGCAGAGCTGCTTCCCGGCACACATTCCTGAAAACGTGCCACATAATCTTCCCACTCTGCTTGTCTGGGCAACTGTGCCAGGCGTTTCATCGCGCTATCCCAGTCAAAATCAAGCGGTGTTTCCACAATCATGAACAGCTTGCAGCCTACGATATAGATTTCCATTTCCAGTATCCCCACTGAACGGATTCCTGCCCGAATTTCCGGCCAGGCTTCTTCACGACTATGTATCTTCCGGTATTCCGCTATCAGTTCCGGGTTGTTTTTCAAATCCAATGCCTGACAATATCGCTTGACGGGCATACCGTACTCTTTTACTCTATATCCTTCCATCTTATTTAATTATTTCGTGATTCTCAATACGGGAGCAATCTGATTCAACGGCTGCGCAGGGAGCGTAACCGACAAGCCTTCAACAGTACGGACAAAATCGACTTTTCCGTATCCCAATAATTCCACCTTACGAATCTTTCCTTCATAAAGTTTACTGTCTGCAGCCAGTGACTTGATGTTCACCTTTCCGTCTGCCGGCCATGCCAATACAGTAGCATACAAATACTTCGGAGTCTGTGTGAAACGAATTTCCTTTGCTCCTGCCTGACTGTAAGAACCTTCATTGAATCCCTGAGCATTGAGCGGAATATCTTCTTCCGCAATCGGGCCTTCCCCGAACACTACCCACGGACGCGTATCATAAATAGCTTCCTTATTAATGTTCATCCATACCCCAAATTCATTCAGGATTTTCTCTTCTTTTTCATCGAAAGTTCCATCTGCACGCAGAGGTACGCTCAGCAACAGGTTACCGTTCTTGCTCACAATATCTACCAACAATTTAGCGACGTATGCAGCTGATTTATATTCGTTTTTCTCGTAAATAGACGTATTGTAATGCCATCCGCCAATGCAGGAACATGACTGCCACGGCTGATCGATAATTTTATTGGGAGCACCGCGCTCTACGTCCCACACCAAGGCTTTTCGCTGATTTTCATCAAGAATCTTACCAAACATCACCGCTTCCAGTTTCCCTTTGTGAGTAGCCATATTGTGGTTGTAGAAATGAGCCGCAATCTTCAATCCCGCGTCACTCACCGGATAGAAAGGTGCTACTGTCACATCAAAATACAGCAAATCGGGATTATAGCGATTGATCACATCGAGTGTACGGTTATAGAAGTTTGTACAATATTCCTGGCTCGGTACACAAACTCCATTGCCCCAAGCCCACTGGCGGTGAATCATTCCGTTGTCCCAGCTGTTTTCACTCAACGGATGGTTCTGTGCATACAAATCCTGCGGATCGTATCCTTCCCACCATTTTCCTTTTCCGTCTGCTTTGGTCAGTTTTCCATCGTATGGAATTCCTTTCTTCGGACCTTTCGTATCATGACGCTGAGAAGGCTCATACCAGCTCCACGCATGGTCGGCATGCAAGCTGACTCCAAAATACAATCCGTATTTTCTTGCCGCTTTTTCCCATCCGGCCAAAATATCTTTCTTCGGCCCCATATTCACTGAATTCCAGGGCTGATACTTGCTGTCCCACAAGTCCATGTTGTCATGATGATTACCCAAAGCAAAGAAGTACTGGGCACCTATTTTCTTATAAAAGGCTACCAGCTTATCCGGGTCCCAGTTTTCCGCCTTCCACAAGGGAATAATATCCTTGAAACCCACTTCCGACGGGTGTCCGTAGTGTTTTACATGATATTCATACTCACGAGTACCCTCCATATACATGGAACGAGCCATCCAGTCGCCTGAACCTTCCACACACTGCGGTCCCCAATGAGCCCATATACCAAATTTCACGTTACGGAACCATTCCGGCACCTGATAGTTTTCCAATGAACTCCATGTGGGTTCAAACTTTCCTTTCATCATCGGTTCATCCTGTTCCGATACTGGTACCTGATAAGTCTGTGCCGACAATCCGGCCATGGATAAAAATAAAGAGGCGAATATAAGCTTTGCTTTCATAAGTATTATTCTGATTGTGTTTTTACAAAAACAAATGTACGGAGAAGTTTAAACAAGGGATAGGATTAAACTGAGCGTTTATGTGTCAATATCGACAAAACAAAAGATTTCAATGAGATTCAATGTGACTATATCGATTTTTATTGACAAATATCGATTATTGAAGGAAGCACTCGGAAAAGAAAAAATAATCATGTAATTTTAAGGCGAAAAAGAATTACTTATGAACTTGCAAGTAGAACAAATGCATCCACTCGTCCTGAATGTGGGACTGGCTATACATAATGCCGACTGGAACTGGAAAAACGTAAATAGTCCGTTTACACGCTTATATTATATCACAGAAGGTACTGCACAAATAGAATTACCCGACGGAATACATACTCTATATCCGCATCACATGTATTTTATTCCATCATTTACGGTACATACCAATATCTGCGATTCACATTTCGAGCACTACTACTTACATATTTATGAAGATCACTACTCAGAAGACGACTGGCTGGAACACTGGAAGTTCCCGTTAGAAATAGAGGCAAGCCCACTTGATTTATCTCTTTTCCAGCGCTTGTGTGAAATCAATCCACACATGAATCTTCAGAAATCAGACCCGACAACCTATGACAACAATCCTACACTCATGAGAAATCTACTTAGAAACAGGCAACGAGCCTTCTGTGACAAAGTAGAATCAAGAGGCATTGTACTGCAACTATTGTCACATTTCCTAAAATATGCCCAGCCTAAAAATGAAATGGAAGACAACCGAATTGCCAAGGCTGTACGCTATATCCATAAACATATTGCAGAAGAAATTGAATTAGAAAAACTTGCGGAATTATCTTGCCTTTCCAAAGACCACTTTATCCGGCTTTTCAAAAAAGGAATGGGTACTACTCCGTTACAATATGTCAATCAAAAAAAGATAGAAAAAGCTCAGTTGCTTTTACTTACAGAAGAACTCGCTGTAAAAGAAATTGCATTTCGACTGGCATTTGAGGATTATTCTTATTTCAACCGGCTGTTCAAAAAAGTCACAGGTATGACTCCCCAAGAATATCGCCGGTTATACTCACACTAGTCATTATAATCACATTTTCCGAAAAGACTTTTATATAACTGCCAGATGATAAACCCATACTTTCAAAGCACTTTCTACGTTTCTCTCCCATAAGCCATACGTTTCACATCCGGGAAACCTACATTTCCGGAACTTAAAACATATAGTTCCCGGCAAGAAAACATAAAAGAATGCCTGACGTTATTTCCATAGCGTACAGGCATTCTTCACAATAAATCATCTAATAATAGACTAGTTTTTCATTTGAACCTTCATCACAAATCCTCCACGCGGCAGACAGTCCACCTCATGTATAGCTTTCTTCAAGCCAGAGAGCATCTGTATATCAAACTGATTACGTTCTTTTCCATCGGCATACAAAGTGATTTCTTTAACGGGTTCCTGAATAAAACTCAAATCCGCAGCAAGCGATTTCTTCTCGTTTGTTCCATTCAGACCGGCAATATACCAGCAATCACCACTTTTCCGGGCAAGCACTACATAGCTGGAAGGATAACCGCTCAGCAATTTCGTATCGTCCCAAACGGTGGGAAGCGAAGAGATAAACGAACGTATTTCAGCTGGTTGGGTATGGTATCCTTCGGGGCGGTCGGCCAAATGCTGCAAGGCAGATTCAAACGCAACCAGCAGAGCCAGTTCATGCCCGTTCGAAGTGATATGCGGATGCTGAGAGTCTGTAAAAGTACAAGGAGTATAGTCCATCGGCCCCACTACATTACGCGTAAAAGGCAATGTACAGTTATGCCATGCCGCACTGTCAGTCAATGTCCCCTTATTATTATACCATTCAGCTCCATATACTCCTTCTACTGACATCATATGAGGATAAGTGCGCTGCCAGCCTCGCGGAATAGGAGCTCCATGAAAGTTTACCATCAGGTGATATTTGGCTGCATCTTCCAGAATGTCCACAAAATAATTCATCGTAGATATACTGTCCTGGCTGAAGAAATCTACTTTTATTCCTTTCACACCCATGGACTCAAGCCAGGCAAATTCTTTCTGACGCATTTCCGGCTTGTTCAAACGATACAAAGGACCGAACGCACACCACGCGGTGGAAGAATTATACCATAACAAAGGAGCAATATTCTTCTGTTTTGCATAAGCCAAGGCATCTTCCACATTGCCGCCGTTCCCCATTTCGTCCCATTCCGCATCAATCAACATGTAAGGAAGATGAAAATCTGCTGCAAAATCAATGTACTTCTTTATTATCTTATAATCTCTTGAACCATGATTGTAAGCCCAGTAAATCCATGAAACAACTCCCGGCTTAATCCAGGAGACATCGCTCAGACGACAAGGTTCACTGACATCTGTCACCAGGGTAGATTCTACCACATCGGACAAAGAACCGATAATGGCCACGCGCCAAGGTGAACACCATCTGCCGGAAACGTTGGTCGGCTCTGCCATCTCCACTTTGTAGCTCGACGCACTGGAAGCATTGTTCAACCAGGAACCGCAGTTACCTTTCGCCACATTTGCTTCTGAAATAAGGGTAAAAACAGAATCTGCCACTTCAAACAATGCCGGGAAGCCCCATTGTCCTGCGGTATATCCCTGCACACGTCCTTTATTTTTCAGATAGAAATCTTCATAAGCTTGATTCAGTTTCTGTGTCCATCGGGTAATTCCTTCCTGAAAGACAAAAGCTGTATTTTCATCGGTCACACATATCTCTTTTGTCGGCTGAGGAAATACATAACGAAAAGCAATACCATCATCATACACCCGAAATTCTAAATCCAGCGATACATTCTGGCCGTTCTTGAAATGAAATACCTGCTGATTTCCTTCGTTCGTGCAATGACGGCGTTTACCCGTTATCATGGTATAATCCTCACGTATGGAAGTCACGGCAGAAGAAGACACGTAATTAAATTCATCTCCGGATGCACGTTGAAGTTGAAGTCCTATATTCTTTAACTGAACTACCGGAACCGAAGCGTCTCCTTTTTTATAAATCACACGCAATTCTTTCGCCGGATTATCCCAGCTCACTCCTATTTTTTTATTAGGAGAGTATAAATCATTACCTGCTTGCACTGTTATACCGGAAAAGAATACACATACTACTAAAAGAAAGCATGCTTTCCATGAATTAGAAATTACTCGGCTACACATAATTGTTTATTCGTTTTTATTGGATGACAAAATTATCCGTTCTTTCAGGAAATAAATTGCATAAAACCGTTTTATACAGGACAATATCGATATATAAAGGGAACATAAACAATTTTTGCCCGCAAAAAGTTCTTGCGACATGCTGAAAAAGCGACTTTTTACACAGACTTGTGCCCTTTAACAAAACAGGACAATATGCAACAGAGCTTGATAAAGAGGAGATAACAATATAATTTTATATAAAACTTCCCATAAAAGCGAGGAATCGAGGAAAAACTTTCTACTTTTGCAACTTGTAATTAAAAGAACTCATTTGCAGATGAAAATAAAGTTTTTGCCATTGATTGCAGTACTCTTTGCTGCAACATCTATAATGACATCGTGTTTGGATAATGATGTGGAACAGGTCACTTATACCTCAGAAACCAGTATTACAGGATTTTCATTGGGTACATTGAACATTGACCGAATAGGGAAAGATAAGGATGGGAAAGATAGTGCGTATGTGGATACACTAGATTGCTCAGAATATCCATTCACCATCAATCAAATGACAAGAGAAATCGAGAATAAAGATTCACTTCCTTATGGTACTCACATTGACAAAGTGATAACCAGCGTGACTTACGACGCCGGTGCACTGGCCTACAGACCCAAAGGAACAGATAAAGATACGTTGTGGACTTCTACAGACTCTATCGATTTTTCAGGAGACACTCGTACCATGTCTACTGTTACCCCTATTGAATTTAAGGTATATGCTTACAGCGGTGCAATCGGACAGGCTTATAAAGTGAAAATCAACGTACACCAGCAAATTCCTGATACTATCGCATGGAAGAAATTTGATAATTCTTTCAGTAACGGAGACTTAAGCAAGCAGAAAGCTGTATATGCCAATGGAAAAGTGTATGTATTCGGGGAAAATGGAAGAACTCATATTGAATATTCAGATGTTTCAGATGACAATCCTAAACCCTGGGTAAAAATTACAGACAATGTACCTGCAGATATCGATACTTATTCTGCCACTGCATGTGCAGGATACATCTATTTCCTGGCAGGAACTAATAAGCAACTTTACAAACTGGATGTAAATAGCAATGAAATTACTTCTGTAGGCACAGAAACATTTGAAATGCTGATAGGAGGAAATGACATAAAAAGTGAACTTTACGTTGTAAAAGGTGGGGAAAGTGGTATATATAAAGAAAATACATGGACGGAAGATGCCAATCCATTCACACAGTTCCCGGCAGGTAAACCCTTCTTCTCCAATACAACTACAGCGTCTTATAACAGCAATATTACTACCACTGTAGCGCTTTGCTATAATCAGGGCAATACAGCTAATGATACGACTGCATTAGTATTCAACCGTATATCAAGTGACAACAAATGGGAAAAAAGAATGCAGAACCTTCCGCTTCCTAATTTGGAAAATGTCACCATGATTTACTATGATGGAAAGTTGTATGCTTTCGGTGGTGGTTACGGAGAAATCAAGCCTTTCAGCCAGTTCTATTGCTCTACCGACAACGGACTTTGCTGGAGACCTGTGACTGAATGTATGGCCTTCCCGGCAGAATTCGGTACACTTTATACTACACACAGCGGTAATTACTCATGTGCCGTAACTCCCAAATTGGAGAGCGAAACATACAGAGGTAATTTTATCTGGATTGTGTGGGAAGATGGAAGTATCTGCAGAGGACGCATCAACCGATTGGGATTTACTCCTAAATGGTAATCTAAGAATCCTGAAAAACAACAAGCCATGCTATATAAAGACCTAATAGACAAAAATCGGATACCAGCACACATAGCCATCATTATGGATGGTAACGGACGCTGGGCCAAACAGCAGGGACACGCCCGTACTTTCGGACACCAGGCTGGCGCTGAGACCGTACATGTCATTGCGGAAGAAGCCGCACGGCTAGGCGTGAAATATCTGACTCTTTATACATTCTCTACTGAAAACTGGAATCGTCCGGTAGACGAAGTAGCCGCCTTGATGAGTTTGCTCATGGACTCCATTGAAGAAGAAACCTTCATGAAGAACAACATCAGCTTCCGCATCATCGGTGAAACAGAAAAATTGCCGGAAAACGTACTTGCACGACTTAACAAGTGCATTGAACGTACATCAAAGAACACGGGAATGTGTCTGACATTAGCATTAAGCTATTCTTCTAAATGGGAAATCACGGAGGCTGTCAGAAAAATTGCCCGCGAAGTGAAGGAAGGAAGCCTTTCTCCCGAAGAAATTACGGACCAGACCATCGATCGATGTCTGGCCACTCATTATATGCCCGACCCGGACTTGTTAATCAGAACAGGCGGTGAAATCCGATTAAGCAACTACCTGCTTTGGCAGTGTGCCTACGCGGAACTGTATTTCTGTGACACTTTCTGGCCGGACTTCAAGGCCGAAGAATTGTGTAAGGCTATTTGTGACTTTCAAAAAAGAGAACGCCGATTCGGCAAAACCAGTGAACAAATTTAACAAAGAACAATGCAAAACCGTTTTTCACTTCTTCTATTGATTGCTGCATGTCTTTCGTCTGCTCCAATGGGGGGATATGCACAGGACAATAATACAACTGAACAAAGCGATAAGCCAGTTATCCTTTACAACGGAACACCTAAAAAATATGAAATCGCCGACATCAAGGTCAGCGGAGTAAAGAACTATGAGGATTATGTCCTGATAGGTATTTCCGGTCTGGCTGTCGGACAAACTATCACCGTACCAGGAGATGACATCACCTCAGCAGTAAAAAGATACTGGCGTCATGGATTGTTCTCTGACGTGAAAATCACTGCGGATAAGATTGTAGACAATAAAATCTACCTGTCTATCCAGCTGACACAGCGTCCGCGTATTACCGACATCGTAATTCACGGTGTGAAAAAGAGTGAACGTGAGGATTTGCAGGCTAAACTGGGTATGGCAAAAGGTACACAGGTTACACCGAACTTGATTGACCGTGCCAAGATTTTGATCAAGAAGCATTTTGACGAGAAAGGTTTCAAGAATGCGGAAGTAAACATCATTGAACGCGAAGACCCGGAAAATAAGGAGCAGGTATATGTAGATGTGAACATTGACAAGAAAGCTAAAGTCAAAGTCCACCAGATTACCATTGACGGGAACGAGGTACTGACTGACAAGAAGTTGAAGCGTGTCATGAAGAAAACCAACGAAAAAGGTAAGCTGATTAACCTTTTCCGTGCCAAGAAGTTCATCAATGAACGTTACGAAGAAGATAAGCAGAAAATCATCGATAAATATAACGAGCTGGGTTACCGTGACGCACAGATTGTAGTAGACAGTGTATCGCCGTACGATGAAAAGACGGTAGATGTCTACATGAAAATCTACGAAGGACAGAAATATTACCTTCGTGACATCACCTGGGTAGGTAACACGGTATATCCTTCTGACCTGTTGAACGAACAGCTCCGCATGAAACGCGGTGATGTATATAACCAGAAGTTGCTGAACGACCGTATCTCTAACGATGAAGACGCAATCGGTAACAACTACTATAACCGCGGATATGTGTTCTACCGCCTCGACCCGGTGGAAGTAAACATTGACGGTGACTCTATCGACCTGGAAATGCGTATCACTGAAGGTCCGCAAGCCAGCATCAGCCACGTACGCATCAACGGTAATGACCGTCTGTATGAAAACATCGTACGTCGTGAGTTGCGTACACGTCCGGGCGACCTCTTCAGTAAGGAAGCACTGGAACGTTCTTACCGTGAAATTGCACAGATGGGACACTTCAACCCTGAAAATATCAAGCCGGATGTACAGCCGAACTTCCAAGACGGTACAGTCGACATCAACTGGGGACTGGAATCAAAAGCCAACGACCAGGTGGAATTCTCTGCTGGTTGGGGACAGACTGGTATCATCGGTAAGCTGAGTTTGAAGTTCACCAACTTCTCATTTGCGAACTTGTTCCGCAAAAACGACAACTACCGCGGTATCCTGCCACAAGGTGACGGACAGACACTGACCATCAGTGGGCAGACCAACGGACGCTACTATCAGTCATACAGTGTATCGTTCTTCGATCCATGGTTTGGCGGCAAGCGCCCGAACTCATTCTCTGTTTCGGCCTTCTACTCTATCCAGACCGACGTGAGCAGTCAGTATTACAACTCTGCTTACATGAACAACTATTACAACATGTTGAGCGGATACGGATACTACGGAGGTTATGGAAACTATTATGACAACTACGAATCTTACTACGACCCTGACAAGTCAATCAAGATGTTCGGTGTATCTGTAGGATGGGGTAAGCGTCTGCGCTGGCCGGATGACTACTTTACCTTGTCGGCTGAATTGTCTTACCAGCGATTCATGCTGAAAGACTGGAGTTACCTCTATATCAAACTGAATAACGGACAGTACATGAACACCGGTAACTGTAATAACCTGAGCTTGAACCTGACCTTGTCACGTAACTCTACGGATAACCCGATTTTCCCGCGTTACGGTTCAGAATTCTCGGCTTCTTTGCAGATTACTCCGCCGTATTCTCTGTTCAGCAAGAAGGACTACTCTACTTACGGTAAAGACAACTACCACGATGCTGCCAGCATGTACAAGTGGATTGAATACCACAAGTGGAAATTCAAAGCCAAGACTTATACAGCCTTGATGGATATCCAGAAATGTCCGGTTATCATGACCCGTACAGAATTCGGTATCCTCGGTCACTTCAACAAATACAAACGTTCACCGTTTGAAACCTTCTACGTGGGAGGTGACGGTATGACTGGTTACAGTTATAACTACGCATCCGAAACCATCGCCCTTCGTGGATATGAAAACGGTTCATTGACTCCGTACGGAAGTGAAGGTTATGCTTACATCCGTCTGGGTGCTGAACTTCGCTACCCGCTGATGCTGGAAAACTCTACCAGTATCTATGCATTGGGCTTCGTGGAAGCAGGTAACGCATGGAACAACGTGACCGACTTTAACCCCTTCCAGTTGAAACGTTCTGCCGGATTCGGTGTACGTATCTTCCTGCCGATGATTGGTATGATGGGTATTGACTGGGCTTACGGTTTCGACAAGATTGACGGTTCAATGCAATACAGCGGAAGCCAGTTCCACTTTATCATCGGACAAGAATTCTAACACTTAAAAACCAATGATTATGAAGAGACTCATTTTATCCGTTATGCTGTTAGTGGCCGCCGTGGGTATGGCCTCAGCACAGAAATTCGCCCTGATAGATATGGAGTATATCCTCAAGCAGATACCTTCTTATCAACAGGCCAACCAACAGATGGAGTCACTGTCAAAGCAATGGCAAAGCCAAATTGAGGCCAAAGCCAACGAAGCGAAGAAGCTGTACGAAGATTACCAGAAAAGCGCCAACACGCTTTCTGCTACTCAGAAAACCAGCAAGGAAGAAGCTATCGTAGCCAAAGAGAAAGAAGCGGCAGAACTCCGCAAGCAATATTTCGGACCGGAAGGTGAACTGATGAAGAAACGCCAGGAACTGATTTCTCCGATTCAGGATGCTATCTACAATGCAGTGAAAGAAATTGCAACCCAGCGCGGATACGATGCCGTAATAGACCGTGCCTCGGCACAGAGCATGATTTTTGCTTCTCCACGCATTGATATAAGCAATGAGGTTCTTGCAAAACTAGGATATTCAAATTAATTTTATACATTTGCAACCGGGTGATAATAAGCCCTGTTTTATACATCGAATTAATTAATAACAAATAGAAACTTGAGATTATGTTGAAGAAAATTGCTTTTTTACTTTTACTCATCGCACCGATGAGTGTATTCGCACAAAAATTTGCGCACTTTAAATCAATGGATATCATTCCAGTAATGCCGGAATACGCAAAGGCACAGACAGACATCCAGACTATGCAGAAACAATATGAGGACGAAATCAAACGTGCTTCTGACGAATTCAACAAGAAATATGCAGAATACCAGCAGGAACAGAAGAACCTGCCGCAGAACATTCAGGAACGCCGCCAGAAAGAATTGCAGGAACTGAGTGAAAAAGGTATGCAGTTCCAGCAGGATGCTCAGCAGCAGTTGCAGAAAGCATACGCTGACATGATGGAACCGATTTACAAGAAACTGGAAGATGCTGTACAGGCTGTAGGTAAAGCTGGTGCTTATACTTACGTATTCGACCTGAACCGTACTGACATTCCTTACATTGACGAAGCTCAGTCAAAAGATATTACAAACGACATCAAGACTAAATTGGGCATCAGCCTGACAGCAGTTCCTGCTACTCCAGCAGCACCTGCAGCAACTCCTGCTCAGTAATTAAAGAAACTCTTTGTCGTTCTGACTACATGTCATTCAGAGAAACACACAAAAGATTTCTCTGAATGACATTTTTCTTTTCAAACCTTTCAACTGTTTTCCCATGTACCCTCTATCTGCCCCTCACACCGGCCCTATCGGAGTATTCGACTCCGGATACGGAGGTCTTACCATTTTAGGAAAATTCATCGAACGACTGCCACAGTACGATTACCTGTACTTGGGAGATAATGCCCGTGCCCCATACGGTACACGTTCGTTCGAAGTGGTCTACGACTTCACCCTGCAGGCTGTCAAGAAATTGTTTGAGCTGGGCTGCCCGCTGGTCATCCTGGCCTGCAATACGGCTTCCGCCAAAGCGCTCCGCAGCATCCAGCAGAACGACCTTCCTCACATGGATCCGACCCGCCGCGTATTGGGAGTAATACGCCCCACCGTGGAATGTATCGGTGAAATCACCCGTAACGGGCACGTAGGTCTACTGGCCACAGCCGGTACCGTACGCTCCGAATCCTATCCGCTGGAGATTAAAAAGATTTTTCCGGACATTCAGGTCACAGGAATGGCCTGCCCCATGTGGGTACCACTGGTAGAGAACAAGGAATACGACGGTGACGGAGCCGACTATTTCGTCAAGAAATACATTGATACCATCCTGCAGAAAGACCCGGATATCGACACCCTGATTTTAGGCTGTACGCACTATCCCCTGCTCCTGCAAAAGATACGGCAGTACACCCCCTCGCACATCCGGCTGGTAACGCAAGGCGAGTATGTCAGCGAAAGCCTGAAAGACTATCTGTCGCGTCATCCGGACATGGACGCACGCTGTTCCAAGAACAAGCGACGGGAGTTTCTCACCACAGAATCGGTCGAGAAATTCCGGGAATCGGCTTCGGTATTCTTACACTGCACAGACGTACATGTACGCAACGTCCAACTTGAATAACACAAAAATGGTCCGCCTCTGAATCTTCTCACAAAGGCAGACCATTTTTTGTTTTATATGACCTGACTTCTATTCAGCCACAAAAGTCGCGTGCTGCACATTCCGGCTGTCCGGACCTACCATCACCTCAAACTCTCCCGGTTCATATCCATATTCCAGACGAGAGTTATAATACTTCAAATCATCCTCATTGAGCACAAATTCCACATTCTGCGTCTCTCCCTTTTTAAGCGTCACACGGCGGAATGCTTTCAACTCCTTCACCGGACGAGAGATTTCCGCATACACATCGCGAAGGTACAACTGCACAATCTCCACTCCGTCACATTCACCGGAATTGGTTACAGGTACGGTTACCTTCAACTGCCCACCCTTGGCCATACGCTCGGCACTCAACTGCAAACTGCCATAACGGAAAGTGGTATAACTCAAGCCATAACCAAAAGGATAAAGCGGTTCATTACTCTGGTCAATGTAGTTACTGCCATAACGGTTGAAAGTGGTATCATCCGTATCCGGACGCCCCGTATTCAGGTGATTATAGTAAAGCGGCAACTGTCCCACCGCACGCGGGAAACTCGTGGTCAGCTTACCCGAAGGAGAAACTTCCCCAAACATCACATCGGCAATGGCATCGCCTGCTTCACTGCCGGCAAACCACACGTTCAAGATAGCCGGTACATGCTCGGACTCCCAGCACAAATCTAGCGGACGACCGGTAAACAAAGCCAGTACCACCGGCTTTCCGGTAGCTACCAATGCCTTCAACAAATCTTTCTGCGCATCCGGAATCTGAATATCCGTACGAGAAGAAGACTCTCCGCTCATCTCGGCACTCTCACCTAATGCGGCCACAATCACATCGGCCGAAGCCGCCACGCGCAAAGCCTCAGCCCGCAACTGACGGTCATCCCCACGTGTCAGCGGACGAGGTTCGACCGCCCCTTTCTCTATATGCTCACTATAATACACGTTACTTCCTTTGGCATAAGAAACCGTAGCCTTATCACCTACCGCACGACGGAAAGCCTCGTACATCGTCACATGACGGTCTGTCTGACAATCCATGTTCCACGTGCCGCACATATTGTTCTGCGCATCAGCCATCGGCCCAATCAATGCAATGCGTCCTTTCTTCTGCAAAGGCAACAACTTACCCTCGTTCTTCAACAATACAAACGTTTCAGCCGCAATCTCACGTGCCGCTTTACGATTCGCCTCCGTAAACAGTTCCTTGCGACCTCGAAGCGTATCACAATATTTATAAGGATTCTCAAACAATCCTAACTTATACTTAGCTTCCAGTACCCGACGGCAGGCCTCGTCAATCCGCTCCTGCGTCACGGCCTTCTCCTTCAATGAAGCTTCCAGCGTATGCAAGAACCCATGCGCCACCATATCCATGTCCGTTCCCGCATTCAGTGCCCGAGCAGAAGCCTCCTTCAAGTCGGCCACCCCATGAGTTTTCATCTCACCAATTGAATTGTAGTCGGTCACCACAAAACCCGTGAATCCCCACTCATTGCGGAGTAAATCTGTCAGCAGCCATTTGTCGGCTGTAGCAGGCACCCCGTTGATGGTATTGAACGAGCTCATCACCGAGCCTACTCCGGCTTCTACCGCACCCTTGTAAGGAGCCAGGTACACATTATACATCAGGTTTCGACTCATATCCACCGAATTATAGTCACGTCCCGATTCCGAAGCTCCATACAGCGCAAAGTGCTTCACACAGGCCATGATTTCATTGTTCTGCTTCATGCCGTCACCCTGATAACCGCGCACATACGCTCCGGCCATCAGCGCACCGAGGTACGGGTCTTCTCCACTTCCTTCTGCAATACGTCCCCAGCGGGCATCCCGACAGATGTCTACCATCGGACTGAATGTCCAGCTGATTCCATCGGCACTGGCTTCCGTGGCAGAAATGCGTGCCATACGCGTTACCGCCGCCGTATCCCAGCTACAAGACAGGGCCAACGGAATCGGGAAGATGGTTTCGTACCCGTGAATTACATCGGCACCCACTATCAGAGGAATTCCCAGACGAGTTTCCTCCACCGCCATACGCTGCATCTGGTAAATCTTGTTCACTCCCTTCACATTGAAAAAGCCGCCGACCTCTCCAGCCCGGATAGCTTCTGCCATCTTGCTGTTCTTCACTGCTCCCGACACCAAATCATTTCCTGCCGGCAGATTCAGCTGTCCCAACTTTTCCTGCAAGGTCATGCGCCCCATCAGGTCACTGATAAAGCGGTCCATCTCCGCATCCTTTCCCCCGGAATTCGGCGAAGAACATCCTGCCATTGTCAAAAGCAAAGCCCCCGCCTTTACAAACTGACTTATTTTTCCCATAGATATCGTAATTTTTAGAATTCGTTCTTCCAAAAATATCAATTTTTCAAACAAAACGAGCCAGAAATACGAGGTTTATTTTCGCACCAGCAGAACGCAAGTACGTTTTAAAAAAACGCAAGTGCATTCGATATGAAACGCAAGTGCGTTTGAAGTAAAATGAACTTGCGTTTCAAACAAAACGCTTTGGCGTTTTCTTCCAAACGCTTCGGGGTTTTCCATGGCAGCTAAAAAAGACGTAAAAATCAACAGAAAACCGCTTTTTTCATACCAAAATCATGGATATTCAATAAAAAGGCTTACTTTTGCGGAAGATTGCCCTTGTAGTTCAACGGATAGAATAGAAGTTTCCTAAACTTTAGATTCGGGTTCGATTCCCGACGAGGGTACAAAAAAATAAGCCGCTCTCCCTTGAAGGAAAAGCGGCTTATTTTTTTGCCTGCAGCAAGTAACGGATTACTTACGAAGACCAAGTTCTTTAACAATAGCACGGTATCTTTCGATATCACGGCTCTTCAGGTAGTTCAGCAAAGAACGACGCTTACCTACCAAAGTTGTCAAAGCTCTTTCAGTGCTATAATCTTTTCTGTTGAGCTTCATGTGCTCAGTCAGGTGAGAAATACGGTATGAAAACAATGCTATCTGCGCTTCAGGTGAGCCAGTATCAGTGTTAGACTTTCCGTACTTTCCAAAGATTTCTTGTTTTTTAGCTGCGTCTAAATACATAATTTGACTATTTATTAAAATGTATAAATTTGATTTGCGGATGCAAAGGTAAGCATAATCTTTCAGACTACAAGCGTTTTACATCTTTTTTTCATACCCAGAAGAAGAATTCCCTTGAAAGCCCTGACAGAAGTTTCTTCTCCATGAAGACCGGCATCTGCAGTCCAGTTTCCGCCAAAAAATATAAAAACCCTGCATAAAATACCCGCCTTTCGCTGAAAAACAGTAATTTTGCACACAATTATATATAGGTATAGTATGCAAGACATTAGAAACATTGCCATTATTGCTCACGTTGACCACGGAAAAACAACTCTGGTGGACAAGATGATGCTGGCGGGACACCTGTTCCGCAACGACCAGACCAACGGTGAACTGGTTTTGGATAACAACGACCTGGAGCGTGAAAGAGGTATAACCATTCTTTCTAAGAACGTATCCATCAATTACAACGGTACAAAAATCAACATTATCGATACTCCGGGACACGCCGACTTCGGTGGAGAAGTGGAACGTGTCTTGAACATGGCCGACGGATGTATTCTGCTGGTGGACGCTTTTGAGGGTCCGATGCCGCAGACCCGCTTCGTGCTTCAGAAAGCCCTGCAGATTGGATTGAAACCTATCGTAGTGGTAAACAAAGTAGACAAACCGAACTGCCGTCCGGAAGAAGTATATGAAATGGTGTTCGACCTGATGTTCAGCCTCAACGCCACAGAAGACCAGCTGGACTTCCCGGTAATCTACGGTTCTGCCAAGAACAACTGGATGGGTGAAGACTGGAAAACTCCGACCGGCACCATCACTCCGCTGCTGGATGCCATCGTGAAATACATTCCGGCTCCGAAACAGCTGGAAGGAACTCCGCAGATGCTGATTACTTCACTTGACTATTCTTCTTATACCGGACGTATCGCCGTAGGCCGCGTGCACAGAGGTACACTGAAAGAAGGCATGAACATCACCCTGGCTAAACGCGACGGTACATTGGTGAAATCTAAAATCAAGGAAGTACATACCTTCGAAGGTTTGGGCCGCAAGAAAGTAGAATCTGTATCTTCTGGTGACATCTGTGCCATCATCGGTGTGGAAGGCTTCGAAATCGGTGATACCATCTGCGACTTCGAAAATCCGGAACCGCTGCCACCTATCGCCATCGACGAACCGACCATGAGCATGCTGTTCACCATCAACGACTCTCCGTTCTTCGGCAAGGAAGGAAAATACGTGACTTCACGTCACATTCACGACCGCCTGATGAAAGAGTTGGACAAGAACCTCGCGCTGCGCGTACGCAAGACGGAAAACGAAGACGGAAAATGGATTGTTTCCGGACGTGGTGTGCTCCACTTGTCTGTATTGATTGAAACCATGCGTCGTGAAGGCTACGAACTTCAGGTAGGACAGCCGCAGGTTATCTTCAAGGAAATCGACGGTGTGAAATGCGAACCGATTGAAGAACTGACCATCAGCGTGCCCGAAGAATTTGCCAGCAAGATGATTGATATGGTAACCCGCCGTAAAGGTGAAATGGTATCCATGGAAACTCAAGGCGACCGTGTAAACATTGAATTTGACATGCCGTCACGCGGTATCATCGGTCTGCGTACCAACGTGCTGACTGCTTCTCAGGGAGAAGCCATCATGGCTCACCGTTTCAAGGAATACCAGCCGTTCAAGGGCGACATTCCTCGCCGTACCAACGGTTCAATGATTGCCATGGAATCAGGAACTGCCTTTGCTTACGCCATCGACAAGCTGCAGGATCGCGGTAAGTTCTTTATCTATCCGCAAGACGAAGTATATGCCGGACAGGTGGTAGGTGAACACGTTCATGAAAACGACCTGGTGATTAACGTAACCAAATCAAAGAAGCTGACCAACATGCGTGCTTCTGGTTCTGACGACAAGGCCCGTATCATTCCGCCGGTTATCTTCTCACTGGAAGAAGCACTGGAATACATCAAGGAAGATGAATACGTGGAAGTAACTCCGAAGAGCATGCGTATGCGTAAAGTCATTCTGGACGAAACGGAACGTAAACGTGCCAACAAGAACTAATTCATTCTTTATATAAAAAGTAAACCGGACTTTCACGAGGCGAGAACCTCTGAAAGTCCGGTTTACTTTTTATATGCTGTTTTGAATTATTCCCTATAAACCAGCTCATTGTTGTTCATCCGCTGCATATACTGCTGGATAATTGACTTCAACTGGGTTTCCATTTCTTTCCGCACTTCCTGCGGCATGCTGTCTTTCACATCGTCCTTCATCAGTACGTCTGTACGGAAACGATAGGCATGAATCACTTTTTCTCCGTCGAACTGAATCAGATAATCACCTTTCAGGAACTGGTAGATGCCGCTTGCATGGATGTAATTCACCGCAAATTTCTCGGACGCAGGTGTGTGGAGTGCATCCTGTCCAAATCCCACATAAGGACGGTCATATCCAAGAATGCCCAGTACCGTCGGCATAATATCTATTTGTTCCACAATTTTTTCTGTATCCAGTCCTTTCAAATCGGGCATACCAGGGGCATAAAAAATGACAGGAACCTTATAATAGCCCAAATCGGTCACATAATCAGGATAATAATTTCCACTAGTATGGTCTGCTGTAATTACAAACAACGTATTCTTAAACCAAGGTTGTTTTTCTGCCTTCTCAAAGAAGCGCCCAATGGCATAATCCGAATATCCTATAAGCTCTGAAAAAGGGTCCTCTCCTACAGGGAATTTTCCTTTATATCGTTCCGGCAGCACAAATGGTCCATGAGAAGACGCGGTAAATACAGATGTAACAAAAGGCTCTTTCATTTCCGACATCCGGTCACAATAGAACTGCAAGAATTCTTCATCCCAAATAGCCCAAGTCCCGTCAAAATCCGCATCGCCATTGTAATTCGGGTCCTCATTATATTCGGTACGACCAAAATATTTCTGGAAGCCCACGGAACGGGCAAAAGCCTGGAAACCCATTGAACCGTTCATGGCACCATGGAAGAAAGCAGACGAATATCCCTTATTTTTGCTCAACTCACCAGCAATGCTGGATACATCATTCAAAGCTGAAGGAGTCAAGAAAAATGGTTCCACAAAACTCGGTATAGAAGACAATACGGAGGGCATGCCATCAATACTCTTACGGCCATTACTATATGAATACTGAAAAGTCAGACTTCTCGTCAGTAACGAATCAATAAAAGGAGTATATCCTTTATAGGTACCATTCTCCAATTGAGGATTTAGTGAACCGACATGCTGCTTGCTAAACCCTTCCCAGATAATCACCACTACGTTCATCGGACGGAATGCGACAGAATCTGTCGGAGTATGTATCGGTGAATAAACAGCTACGGCCTCTGAGTCGGGTAAATAATTAGGTGTTACAAATGTGGTCTTTCCCAATGTACGGAACAAGGAAAAAGGTGTGTTCAATACCAATCCGGCATCTAAAGGACGTCGCACATACTGATTGGCATTGCTCAAGGTTATAGGACGAGTTGCTGTAGTCATCCCTCCACGCATACCAAATACCGTAAAAGGAATTGCAATCAATAAGGTCACCAACTGTACCACATAATAAGAAAGCTTTTGCTTCACTGGGAGATTCTGTGGCGAACGATAAAGTTTATAGATGGCATAAGACAAAAGCGCAGCAAAAACTACCAAATACCAGTAAGAAATAAACTCATCCAAAAAGATGGAAGCAAGATTTCCTTCTCCTTCATTCTTAAATTCTTGAAAAACGGTCATTGTGGTACGCCTTCCTGAAAAACGGAAATATACACAGTCTATCAGATTTGTAATCAAAAAGAATGTATTAACAATCGTAAATATCCAACGTACACCTTTATAAAAGGAAGGAGTTTCCTTCCAGTGCAAAGGCAACAAGAACAATAATATAAACAGAGCATTGCTATAAAGGATAGCAGTGGTATCAAAAATAATACCTGCTCCTAAAAGGCTTATTGTATACCCCCAGCTCAAATTACCACTGAAGGTATCCCAGTTTACAAACAGAAACGCCAAACGACATAGTGTATAACACACATAAACGAGCAATAAATTCCAGGCTAATGTTAATACATTGGAAAACAATTCTTTCTTTATCATTTCTCACCTTTTTATAAATACTGAACGGCAAAAATAACGATAAATTTGGAGAACTTCGTATCTTTGTCCTTTAAACAAAAACAAAGATGAAGAAAAAACAACGTATCACCCTTGGAATCTCTGCCCTCATTTTACTTGTGTTAGGTTTTTGGGTTCATTCCCGCTGGCATGTATGGTTTGGAAATCCGGAAGAACCGGCTTATCTTCCACTCAGCACTCCCGGAAGAGTACTGTTGACATTTGGAGACAAAGAAGAACTTTCACGTAACATCAGCTGGCAATACGATTCTGTAGTTGCCTCTTCATCTTTTGTAGAGTTAATCGACACTTTGGCTAAAGATACCTTACGAATAGAAGCAAAAGGAGAAGTATTCCAGTCACGTAGCGGCAAAGCTGCCTATTACACAGCCCGTTTACGCTCACTTAAACCAGCTACCTTTTACAGCTACCGGGTAAGTAACGACGGAAAATATTCCCCATGGTACAATTTCCAGACCTACAACCAAACCACCAGTAATGATTACTCCTTCATCTATGTAGGCGATGTGCAAGATACTATAAACGGAAAAGCCAATCAGTATCTGAAAGAAGCATTGCAGGCACACCCTAAAACAGAATTCTTTGTCTTTGGGGGTGACCTAACTGAACGTCCTATGGATGCATACTGGGCAGAAACATTCTCCGGCCTTGATTCCATCGGGCAGCACTATCCTGTTTTAAATGTAACCGGTAATCATGAATACCTGAAATATGCCATCCGCAAACTGGAACGTCGTTTCCCATTGGTATTCTCCTATTTTCAAGATTCCATGGTAGGCGATAACCAAGTGTACACACTCAAGTATAACGACCTGCAACTCTTTTTGCTCGACAGTAACCGGGAGTTCTTTTACCTATGGTCACAAAAGAAATGGCTGGAAAAAGAACTTCAGACAAGTGATGCACGATGGAAAATTGTGGTATTGCATCATCCGCTATATTCCGTCAAAGGCAAATACAATAACCTGGTACAGAAAACGATTTTCAACTCACTTATCCAAGAATACAATGTGGACCTCGTCTTGCAAGGGCATGAACACGCTTATGCCCGAATGACGCTTCACGATAAGCAAGGCAGTGCTACACCTCCCGTTTACACTGTCAGTCACTGCTCCCCCAAAAGCTATAGAATTACATTCGACCAGCGTTTCGATAAATATGGTATTGAAAGCCGATATTACCAGTATATCCGTATTCACGGAGATACCCTCAGCCTAAGTGCCTACGAGGTACCTGCCGGCAATTTATACGACTCGTTAGATATTGTAAAATCCGGAGTCAAACCAATGATTATTGATCATGGGAAAAATATTCCTGAGCACTTGAATTTCCAGCCGGGAAACAGCAAAAAAGACCAGGAGTATATGGAACGAATCGAGAAATATAAACATAGAAGCAACTAAAATAAGCCTCAAACAAGACTTACTATCTCCTGCTCACCCCCTCTATCCTGACCCATCCGTCAGGAAGAGCATCAGGAGCAGGACAGTTTGCCCAACGTTCCGGAGCAATAACAAGTTTCTCAGGATGAGTATTCAACCAAGCTCCCCACCAGCTGAATGAACTATTGGCCAAGATATTATGATGACATTTACTCATCAGAAACATATCTTGCCAACTATCTTTTCCTCTGTTCCAATCGACAAATACCATCTTTACTGCGGAAGGAATATTTTCACGAACCCAATCTAAGTCATCAGAGAACACATAAAACACAGCCTGCGGGTATCTCTCCCTGACATACCGTATGGCATTCTCATAATATTCAACCGTGCACAATCCCCCGTATGTAGCTACATTACAAGGCAAATAATAATCTCCCCTTCGAATATGTACAGATACTGCCACCTGTTCCGACATACACTTCAAAGCAGCAGATGTAGCTGTATTCAAAGACAGATGATCAAAGCAAAAGATACGACGAATATCATCGGCCACATCCTGAAAATATTTCTCAGACTGCCAGTAACCTACCCAATGAAGGGCATTTCGTTCAAAAAGAGGTGAATATATACTATAATTATACAGCACGCGCTCACGTATTTTGTGAGGGAATAAAATATGCTTTAAAATCTTACCCAACAAAGGACAGCCCAGTAAACGAGTCATCCACAGTCCATCTACACATTTTTCTTCTACACCAAATAACGTTTGCAATTCATATCCATTATGCTCTTTTGCTGCCAGTTTATTCTTATACAGAAAAACTTTTTTGCCGCGCTTCTTTAATGCCCAATAAAAAGCAAACTGAAACATTTGGTTCCCCAAACCACCTGAAAGAGTTACTAAATCCATCGCATTTTTTATTGGCAAAAATAAAAAAAGTCAACTTAGTATCCTATAAATACCACCTTGTTATATATCAATATAAGTAAAATTGCCTACTTTTGCATAAGATAATATCTAATCTCTTCAAACATGAAACCTGCATCACAACGTAAGTTCCACTATTTTCTGAGTTCCCTTTTTACCCATAATTTTCATTACGAAGCATCATCAGAACCAATAGATGTAATAATTCCAATTATAAAAAAGGACCTTAAGATACTTCCATATTGTTTGGAAGGAATAAATAAATGTGTAACAAACAAGATAGAAGATATTATTATTGTATCTCCACAAGATGAAGATATACTTAAATTCTGTCACACCCACCACTTAACCCACAAAGATGAAGCAAGCATATTAGGGTTTTCGCCCAAAGACATAAATTATCAGGCTAATGGAGTAGATAGAAGTGGATGGATTTTCCAACAATTATTGAAATTATCTGGGAACATAGGACATACCAACCATTATTTAGTGATTGATGCAGATCATGTGCTATTGTCTCCACATACATTCTTAACATCTAATCAAAAGGTTATCTTCTATCAAAGTAAAGAATATCATCAACCATATTACAAAATGATGGATAAATTATTAGGACAAGTCAATTTAACTTCCCTATCATTTGTTGACCATAAAATGTTATTCTCTACCCATGAACTAAAAGTCTTAAAAGATAGAATACAAGCATACACAGGAAAGAATTGGATTGAAAGTATTTTGTCAAATTTAGACCATCACGAGATGTCTTGTTTTTCTGAGTACGAAACATATGGTTGCACATTCCCTTCTGAAAAAAGGATCTTGCTTCCATGGAGAAACAAGAATTTACCTTTTACACACTTGGAGCCATATAATACTCTCGTAAAAAGATATGGGAAATCCCATCGAGCCGTTACCTTCCCTGACTATAAAAAAGAATAACGGTCAATCCATATACTGGTCAATACCCAATACAGCCTTCTTCTTGCCTGAAGCAATTGTCTGGTTCAGCATGTTTCGATTCTTATCAGCCCGATCCATCGGCTTCTCCGGATGATACAAATGTATCGCACAGGCAAGAAGCTTTGCATTCTTTCTATGAAGCCCTATATTATAAAAGCGTTGTACAAGCTCAGAATCTTCATAACCCCAGCCTTCAAAGTTCTCCTCAAATCCATTAACCTGAATGAAATCACTCTTCCAGAAAGCAATATGACAACTTCTTGCATGCGACAAACCTGTTTTCCCTTTTATTAAATGATGCATAAAGGGTATACGCATTAAAACCAAGCGACGTCCTAAGCCTTTCGACCAGAAATGAATAGCCTCATCTTTTGTCCGGCACCTCTCTTCTGTAGCATTTTTGCTCAATCTAGCACGGCTGCCTGTTACAAATTGCCCCACTTTCATCAATGAACGATGATCTCGTATAAAAGAAGGCGTTACGACTATGTCTCCGTCAATCAATACAATATAACTGCCTGTTACTTTAGAAATAGCAAGATTCCGGGATTTTGCCACACGAAATCCTTCATCAGGAATCCAAGAATGTATTAACGGAACCGGCATAATCTTCCTATACCTGTCAATCAATTGACGAGTTTCTTCTCCCGACCCGTCATCAGCAATAATTACCTCCAAAGGAAAAACATGCTGTCTCAATACACTCTTCAACACAAGTTCCAAAAAGGCAGGACTATTGTATGTTGTAATTACCAAAGATATTTCCGAAGCTATCTTTATCATATACTTAGAAACGATTTATTTTCATCCACAAAAATAAGAAATAAATAGATTAAAAAAGATTTGTTTATTATTTTTGCAAACAAACAAAGCACCATGGTACACAAAATATTAGTCATTCGTTTCCGCCGTATCGGAGATTCAGTTCTTGCTACTGCATTATGCCGTAGCTTGAAAGAAAGTTTTCCTCAAGCTGAAATTCATTTTATTATTAATGAAAATATTTCGCCTCTTTATCTGAATCATCCAGACATAGATAAGGTCATTACTTTTTCCGATAAAGAGAATCATGGTTTCAACTACATAAAAAAGGTATGGAACATAGTGCATGAGACTGACTATGATGTAATCATCGACATGCGATCTACTATCAAAACTTTACCTTTTTCCTTATTTTCACTACACACAAAATATAGAATTGGCCGTTATAAAAAATATAACGCCCTTCTACATAACTACAGAATAAAAGATTTGCCTGAAGATGACCGGGTAGAAAATAATCTGAGACTCATGTCTCCTTTATCAAAAGAAGGAGAACTGAAGCTAAATACAAATTTCAGATTATGCGTCACCAACGAAGAAAAAGCAAAATACAGACAATATATGGAAGCACAAGGAATTGACTTTAAAAAGCCAGTCATTCTTTGTGCTGTAACCGCAAGACTCGCTTATAAAGTCTGGCCGTATGACCGCATGACCAGAATTCTGCAAAATATTATTCAGGAATTTGACGCCCAGCTTGTATTCAACTATGCTGGAGATGCAGAGACAAAAGCAGCCCAAGATATTTGGGAAAAGCTGGGCAAAGACCCACATATTTTTCTTAATATACAAGCCAATGGCTTACGTGAATTATGTGCCTTGACATGCAATTCAACTTTCTTCTTTGGAAACGAAGGAGGACCACGCCATATAGCTCAGGCTTTTGAAATACCTTCTTTTGCCATTTATCCTCCTAATATATCCAAACAATTCTGGCTTCCCGGTAACGATCCACGTTTCAAAGGTATTTCTCCTGATGACTACATGCCTGAAGAACAACAAAAAGGTATGGAATATGCCACACGATTTGATTTGATTCCAGAGTCGGATGTATGGACACAATTGAACGAAATGCTTAAACAATATTTACACGCGGCCACATAATATTTTCTATTTAAATCATTTATAACACCGATTTAAAATATCAAGATGAAAATAGTGATTAATCCACAATATAAAAACTTAAGCCACTTTGTACACGAACTTCCTCAGAACTTTGACAATACAGGAAAAGTTCTGCATCAAGGAAGAAATCAAGTCAAAGCCTTTCAAGTGGAGGGATACAATATTGTTGTAAAACGATATAAACGTCCGAATCTTATTCAAAGAGTTATTTACACTTTTTTTCGTTCTTCCAAGGCATGCCGTGCATATAACTTTGCCTTTCAGATACAGAATCTAGGTATAAATACCCCGGAGGCTATAGCATACATTGAAATCAACCGACACGGTCTCTTTTCTGACAGCTATTTCGTTTCATTACAATGTGAAGATGCCCCCCTCTTTCCCATATTAGTAAATACTCCTTTATATGACAAAAAGCTGGCCAGAAATCTGGCACTACATATAGTAGAGCTTCACAAAAGAGGCTTCTTTCATGGGGATCTGAATCTTGCCAACATACTTTACCGGGAGGACAATGGCAGCACTTATTTTACATTTATCGATACGAACCGCTCTCATTTTATAAAACAGCCTTCACAAAAGACCTGCCTCAAAAATCTAATGAGAGTTACCCATCGTACCGACTTATTAAGAGATATAGTACAAACCTATGCCCAGCAAAGAGGATGGAATGCAAATCTCTGTTGTGAAGAGGTAGAAGCCATGCTGCATCATTTTGAACGAAAACGTGCACGCAAATATCAAATAAAAAAAGTTCTTAATCTTACCCGATAAGTATGTATCAAGTAAAAGTCATCATACCAATATATCGTTTAAACTTGTCTCCAATGGAACAGGCTTCCATTTTGCAGACCCTACAAGTATTAAGGGAACACCCTATTCTCATTCTTCATCCTGAAAATCTGAATATTCCCGACAATATGTTTCCTCCTTATGTCGCAAAACTAGCTGTCAGTGAAGACTGGCTAGGAACTCGTAACGGCATAGCAGGATATAACAGTATGATGATGTCGCATGAGTTCTATCAACTCTTTTCTGACACAGAATACATTTTAATTTGCCACACCGATGCCTGGATTTTCCGCGATGAGCTAACTCATTGGTGTAAGCAAAATTACGATTGTATTGCTGCCCCATGGATTGAACGGCCTATATACAGGTTACCTATCATCAAACAATACATGAAATGGCTCAAAGCACATAAAGAACAGAACGGAAAATTCTGCCGGCAAACGTTGTATGGAAAGATTGGTAACGGAGGACTTTCACTCAGACGAGTAGAGGCCTTTAAAGAAGCCTGTATCACTTATCGGAAAGAAATAGAGACATACAATAGTCATCGTGAACACTGCTTTAATGAAGATGTGTTTTGGGCGACTATCCCTGAAAATTTCCGCTATCCTACAGAAAACACTGCATTACAGTTTTCTTTTGACCGTCATCCGGCTTATTGCCTTAAACGAAACAACGGACAATTGCCATTTGGCTGTCATAGTTGGAACAAGCCACGCATGTATGCTTTTTGGAAACACATCATTAACTGGGAAGAAGTATTAAACACAAAGAAATAATTCACTATGAAGATATTCAAATATGCTAAAAACTACCTTCTTTCGTACTACTACTTTTTACGAGAGAAGTGTAGTCCTTCTTCCATAAAAAGCGGTAAAGAAGTTCCTATTATCATCAATAATTTTAATCGGCTCACCACACTGCGTTTATTAATAGAAGCATTGCACAAACGAGGATATGACAACATTTACATTATAGATAATGCCTCTACTTATCCTCCTTTACTTGAATAATATGACCAATGTCCCTATACAGTCTTCAGGCTTACCGAGAATTTGGGCTTTAAAGCCTTATGGAAATCCCATCTGAACAAAAGATTCTGTAATGATTATTTTATCTACACAGACTCAGACGTAGTGCCTGCTGATTTTTGTCCCGCAGATTTTGTGGACTATTTTCTCCAAGAACTTAAAAAACATCCACTGGCACGTAAGATCGGTTTTTCTTTAAGAATAGACAACCTACCGGACTGTTATGACCACAAACAGGAAGTAATAGAAAAAGAAACAATATACTATTCTCGCCTAGAAGAGGAAAAACTATACCGAGCCCCCATTGACACGACTTTTGCCTTATATCGTCCCCGAGTTGGCCTGAGCAGAAGCAGGTATGTCGAGGCCTATCGTACAGCCTATCCATATCAAGCAGAACATTTACCTTGGTATACTAACTCAGCACAGCCATCGGAAGAAGAACTATACTACATCAAGCATTGCAGTAAAGTAACGGAATGGACAGCCAAAGCCCAACAGCAAAAAGGTATATAATCTCAATACCCACAAAAGAAAGAGTTTATTTTGCTGAAAGTTTTTCCCAATCCTCCTTCGTCCGTTTCCAGCGGTTATGACTCCAAAGCCAATAAGCAGGCTCCCGCTGAATCATTTCTTCCAGCATGCGGGCATACATATCTGTAAGCTGATAATCGGGTAACTCTTGAGGATGTACTGTCATTCGTTTCAGTTCACAATGATAGTACCCTCTTTTTATCCGTTTTACATCTGTAAAATATACCACAGCCCCTACCTGCTTGGCTATTTGTTCCGTGCCGATAAAGATAGGAGTCTCACGATGTAGGAAAGGCACCCAATGATGAATACTGTTCCACTTTGGTGACTGATCGGCAATAAAGCCTACAAATGTTTTCTGATGCTCCCGTTTTAATGTAATGATACGCCGCAAGGTTTCTCGCATGGGAATACACTCCCCACCAAACTGGTTACGCAAGCGTAAAAATAGTTTATCAAAATTTTTATTGTAAAGAGGATGATAAATTTGAGTGCACAATATATCATCACCTGTCCAGTAAGCCATTGAGGCTATCCACTCCCAGTTACAGTAATGCCCTAAATACATAAAGCCAAAATTGACATTGTTTTTCTCCAAATCGGCTTTCATATCTTCTACCCCACTGAATGTCATCCGACGCATAATCTGCTTTTTCGACATGGAAAACAGCTTAATGGTTTCCACCATATAATCACAAAAGAAATGATAGAATTTCTTTTCAATGCGTATTATTTCTTCCTGATTTTTCTCCGGAAATGAACCCACTAAATTCTTACGGACAATGTTTCGCCGATAACGAACTCCATAATACAAGGGGATATACAGAAAATCAGAAAAAAAATAAAGTACCCGCAATGGCAACAGTGACAATAAATACCACAACGCAAAAACCAGATAATATGCAAATTTCATGGAATCTCTTTTTATAAAACACTGCAAAACTACAAAATTCCTGCTTTTTCAGAAGGTTTATCAAGTTAAACTTGCAGATTTACATTATCTTTGCCTATTATTTCAAACACTCAACTACCATGATGAAAGAATTCTTTCAACTGATGCGGCGCTTTGTAGCACCGTACAAAAAGTTCTTGGGATGGTCAATACTGCTGAACGTATTGTCCGCTGTTTTCAATATTTTTTCTTTCTCACTATTGATTCCGATATTAAATATCTTGTTCAAGACCGGAGAGAACAGAAGTGTATATCAGCTGATGGAATGGGGAAGCGCTGATTTCAAAGATGTGGCTACCAACAATTTCTACTATTATACTACACAACTGATTGATAGTTTTGGCCCTGCCACTACCTTACTTTTCCTCGGTTTATTCCTCGCAGGAATGACTTTGCTCAAAACAGCCTGCTATTTTGGTTCATCGGCCATTATGATTCCTCTACGAACCGGAGTAGTAAGGGATATTCGTATTTTAGTCTACAAAAAAGTAGTATCGCTTCCTTTGGGATTCTTTTCAGAAGAACGGAAAGGCGACATCATTGCCCGCATGAGTGGAGATGTGAACGAAGTAGAAACCTCTATCACCAGTTCACTGGACATGCTGTTGAAGAATCCGATTTTAATCATTTCTTATTTTGCAACTCTCATTGTCACCAGCTGGCAATTGACCTTATTTACCATCCTTGTACTGCCTACCATGGGATGGGTCATGGGAAAAGTGGGACGCGCCTTGAAACGCCAGTCTTTAGATGCACAGAACCGCTGGAGCGACACCATGTCACAGCTGGAAGAAACCTTGGGAGGACTACGCATCATCAAGGCATTCATTGCAGAAAAGAAAATGACGGCACGGTTTGAGAAATGCTGCAATGACTATCGTGATGCGGTAAATAAGGTTGCTATCCGCCAGTCATCTGCACACCCTATGAGTGAGTTTTTAGGAACATTGCTTATTGTAGCTGTGCTTTGGTTCGGAGGTTCTCTAATTTTATCGAACCACTCCTCTATCAATGCGTCTACCTTTATATTCTACATGGTCATTCTATATAGTGTTATCAATCCGCTCAAGGAATTTTCCAAGGCAAGCTATAACATTCCGAGAGGATTAGCCTCTATGGAACGTATTGACAAGATTCTGAAAGCAGAAAATACCATTCAGGACCCTGTACACCCACAACCATTGAAAGAAGTAAAAGAAAAGATTGAATTTAAAGATATTTCTTTCAGCTATGACCAAAAGAAAGAAATTCTGAAACATATCAACCTGACAGTAGAAAAAGGCAAGACCGTGGCTCTGGTAGGCCAGTCCGGTTCCGGAAAATCCACGTTAGTAGATTTGCTTCCACGTTATCACGATGTACAGCAGGGAGAAATCACCATCGACGGAACTAACATCAAGGAAGTAGCCATTCACGACCTGCGCAGTTTGATTGGGAATGTCAACCAAGAAGCTATTTTGTTTAATGATACTTTCTTCAACAACATCGCTTTTGGAGTGGAAGGAGCAACCATGGAACAGGTCGTTGAAGCAGCCAAGATTGCCAATGCGCACGATTTCATCATGGAAAAACCGGAGGGATACAATACCAATATCGGCGACCGCGGAAGCAAACTTTCCGGCGGACAACGTCAGCGTATCAGCATTGCACGGGCTATATTGAAGAATCCTCCGATTCTGATTCTGGACGAAGCAACTTCTGCCCTTGATACGGAATCTGAACGTCTGGTACAAGAGGCGCTGGAGAGACTTATGAAAACCCGTACCACAATTGCTATTGCCCACCGGTTATCAACAATTAAAAATGCAGATGAGATATGCGTACTCTATGAAGGTGAAATTGTAGAACGAGGCACGCACGATGAACTGATTCAGAAAAACGGATACTACAAACGACTCCATGATATGCAGTCGCTATAAACAATAAAAAAGTGGAGAGTCACAAAAGACTCTCCACTTTTTCTATAATCTGATTGGGGGTAATCTGCCTTAAGCAAGCATAATCACCTCGCATACATGGTTTTTTCCCAAAAATAGAGCAAGGACGACAAGGCAAACTTATCTGTACCGCATTCTTTTCACTCTGTCCCCATCCCATAAATCCTGCATAAGGATGTGTCGCTCCCCATACAGAAACGACCGGAGTCCCTACTAACGATGCCAGATGCATATTTCCGGAGTCCATTGCAAGCATCACATCCAGATGACTCATTAACGCTAATTCTTCTGCCATCTTTAATTTGCCGGCTACGGATATCACTCGTGGATAGGCTTGTTGCCATTGTTCTAATTGTGTCACTTCTTTCTTGCCTCCGCCAAAAAGAAACAGCTTTACATTTTTCCTACTGGAAAGAGAACGGACTACCTGCTCCTGAAGTTCGATAGGATACACCTTTCCCTGATGAGCAGCAAACGGAGCTACTCCAATCCATTTATCATGTACTTCCTTATACCCCACAACCGAGCGTATATTTTCGATATTTCCTTTTTCATTCCCATAAATAGAATGAAAAGAAAGAGGAAATGAAAATCCTAATTGTTTAAACACCAATGCATAACGTTCAAAAGAAGTAGTTTGTGGAGTCAAAACTTTATTTTCAACAGCCGTCAGTTTCTTTCTTTTACCTCTCTCTTTATCTATACATGCCACCTTCACTCCACTAAGTTTAAAGCAAAAAGAAAGGAAACGACTACGTAATACTCCATGCAAATCGGCTACAAAATCAAACTGTTCATGCTTGAGAAGAGAAAACAGGCGAAGCAATCCTTTGATTCCGGCATATTCTTTTTTCACATCTACCCCCAAAAATGAGACATTGGATGGAACCTGCGTAAACAATGCAGCCATATTAGGGCGACTTAACACCACAACCTGATGCTGAGGAAAAGAGTTCGCAAAAGAACAAAGCACTGGGACTGTCATTGCCACATCTCCCAGTGCCGAAAAACGAATGACCAGAATCTTTGCCATAATCAAAAAAGAGTCTGATTATTTCTTTCCGTATAATACCGGATTTAATGCCGGATCATTGTACATCTTCATCTGTTTGTACACTTTCATATACTTACGTCCAGCTTCAATGTCTGCAATCAGCTGGTCAATAGCCAATGACAAATCTTTCTGTTGCTCCAACAACACCGCAAGTTTTGCCTCGCATTGCTTATGATGAGCTTCATCTGTATCCGTACGTTCCACTTCCTTACGCATGTGATAAATCTTTAAAGCCAAGATAGACAGGCGATCAATAGCCCATGCGGGACTTTCCGTATTAATTGTGGCTTCAGAAGAAGGAGTAATATCTTTATATTTATCCAGAAAGTAGCTGTCAATCAATTCCACCAAGTCAGTACGATCCTGATTAGACTTGTCAATTCTGCGCTTTAACACCAATGCTTCTGCCGGATCGATATGAGGGTCACGAATAATATCCTCAAAATGCCATTGCACAGTGTCAATCCAGTTTTTCAGATACAAATAATATTCAATACTCTTCAACGGATATGGATTATTAATAGGAGCATCCACATTATCCGTCTTATGATAATCATTGATAGCCTGCTCGAAAATAGGACGGCATAATTCAGTAAAAGTCATAACAACAATTTTTAAACAGTGAATAATGAAAAACAAAAATAATGATTGTTTCACAAATAAACAACTGATAGTCTTTCAAAATTTACATACACTCAGTCAGGGAAAATGCTAACTTTGCAACCCAATAATTTGGACAAAGATGAAAGTAATCGTAGACAACAAAATACCTTACATCCGCGAAGCCATCGAACGACTGGCGGATGAAGTGGTCTATCTGCCAGGAAAAGCCTTCACACCGGAGGTCGTTAAAGACGCAGATGCCCTGATTATCCGTACACGGACAATCTGTAACCGAGAATTGCTGGAAGGAAGCAACGTACAGTTTATCGGGACAGCCACCATCGGCTTCGACCACATTGATACAGCATATTGCCAGCAAGCCGGGATTACCTGGAGCAATTGTCCCGGATGCAATGCAGGGGCTGTAGAGCAATATCTCCACGCCGTACTTCTGCTTCTTCAAAAAGAAAAGGGTATCAACCTCCAAGAATCCTGTTTGGGTATCATTGGCGTAGGACATGTAGGAGAACGTATCCGGCAGATGGCGCAACGTATCGGATTGAAGGTGCTGCTGAACGACCCTCCCCGGGCAGACCAAGGAGAAGAAGGCTTCTGTTCATTAGACACACTGGCCAAACAATGCAACATGCTGACCTTTCATACACCCCTCATTCGGGAAGGGAAATACAAGACTTACCATCTGGCCGACAGTACTTTCTTTCAAAAGTTACAACAAGTCCCTTACCTCATCAATACATCACGTGGAGAAGTTGTAGATACAGAAGCGCTGCTCGCAGCAATGAATAAAGGTCTCGTAAAGGGTGCCGTCATTGACGTATGGGAAAACGAACCGCACATCAGTCAGGAGTTACTCGACAAGGTATTTATCGGCACACCTCACATTGCCGGTTATTCTGCCGACGGAAAAGCCAATGCTACCCGCATGGTACTAGAAGCATTTTGCCGTTTCTTCCATAAACAGGCAGATTTTCACATTGCCCTCCCCGACAATCCGAATCAAACCTTATCGCAGGACGAGAATGTGAGGGTACTTCAATTGTATAACCCACACAAGGACTGCGAAGAATTGCGTGCACACCCGGAGCTGTTTGAACAACTGCGCGGCGACTATCATTTACGAAGGGAATAAGGCATAAAAAAACAAGTTTACGTGCACAGAATGTATAAAAATGTGCAAAGGAAAAGCATTTATTTGCCTGAATATTTGCTTAGAATCAGAAATATTTATTCCTTTGCAGCGAAAAATCAATAAATTACATTATTTATAAACTTAAAAAACTTAGAATTATGTCTGAAATCGCATCAAAAGTACAGAAAATTATCGTAGATAAATTGGGCGTAGAAGAATCAGAAGTAGTTGCAACTGCTAGCTTCACTAACGACCTGGGTGCTGACTCTTTGGATACTGTAGAATTGATCATGGAATTCGAAAAAGAATTCGGAATCTCTATTCCAGACGATCAGGCAGAAAAGATCCAGACTGTAGGTGACGCTATCTCTTACATCGAAGCTAACGCAAAATAATTTAATTCTACCTTTATGGAATTAAAAAGAGTAGTAGTAACAGGTCTTGGTGCGTTGACTCCAGTAGGTAATACTGTTCCGGAATTCTGGAACAACCTCCTGAACGGCGTCAGCGGAGCAGGACCTATTACTCATTTTGATGCGTCAAAATTTAAGACTCAGTTCGCTTGCGAAGTGAAGAACTTCAATGCTGCTGACCATATTGACCGTAAGGAAGCCCGTAAGATGGACCTTTACACTCAGTATGCTGTAGTTGCAGCTAAAGAAGCGGTAACTGATGCCGGTATCGACGTAGAAAAAGAAGATTTGAACAAAGTCGGAGTGATTCTCGGTGTCGGAATCGGAGGTATTCATACTTTCGAAGAAGAAGTCGCTGGTTACGAGAAGACTAAAAACGACCTCGGACCGAAATTCAATCCGTTCTTTATTCCGAAGATGATTGCAGATATTGCATCCGGACAGATTTCTATCATGTACGGCTTCCACGGACCTAACTTCACCACTACTTCTGCATGTGCGTCTTCTTCTAACGCTATAGCTGATGCATTCAACTATATCCGTTTGGGAAAAGCCAACATCATTGTAACAGGTGGAGCCGAAGCAGCTATCTTCCCTGCAGGAGTAGGCGGCTTCAATGCCATGCATGCACTGTCTACACGCAATGACGACCCTGCACGTGCTTCACGTCCGTTCAGCGCCAGCCGCGATGGTTTCGTAATGGGCGAAGGTGCCGGATGTTTGATTCTTGAAGAACTGGAACACGCTAAAGCACGTGGTGCGAAGATATATGCAGAATTGGCCGGTACAGGTGCATCTGGCGACGCTTACCATTTAACAGCCTCTCATCCTGAAGGCCTGGGTGCGAAACTGGTTATGCAGAGCGCTCTGGAAGATGCCGGAATGAAACCGGAAGATATCGACTATATCAACGTACACGGAACATCTACTCCGGTAGGCGACGTTTCTGAAGTAAAAGCCATCAAGGATTTGTTTGGCGAACATGCTTACAAACTGAACATCAGTTCTACCAAGTCTATGACTGGACACCTGTTGGGTGCAACCGGAGGTGTAGAAGCCATTGCTTGCGTACTGTCTGTAAAAAATGATATTGTACCTCCGACAATCAACCACGAAGAAGGTGACAACGATGAAAACATCGACTATAACCTGAACTTCACTTTCAATAAGGCACAGCAGCGTACTGTACGTGCTGCATTGAGCAATACATTCGGATTTGGTGGTCACAATGCATGTGTAATCATTAAAAAATACACTGAATAAACTGTGTTTAGCAATATACTAGATGAGATAAGACTTCTTTTTCGAAAGGATAAGGAGTCTTATCTTTGTTTTTATAAGATACTGGGATTTTATCCGCGAAACATCGAAATCTACCAGCAGGCCCTCCTGCACAAATCGTCTTCGGTAAAAGCTAAAGGCAGACTGTTGAACAATGAACGCCTGGAGTTCTTAGGGGATGCCATACTGGATGCAGTAGTGGCCGACATTGTGTACAAACGGTTTGAGGGGAAGAGAGAGGGATTTCTGACCAATACACGCTCTAAAATCGTACAACGAGAAACATTGAACCAAATTGCCGTAAAAATCGGACTGGACAAGCTGATAAAATACACCACACGGCAGTCGTCACACAATAGCTACATGTGCGGTAATGCCTTTGAAGCGCTTGTGGGAGCGATTTATCTGGACCGTGGGTACGCCACCTGCAAGTTCTTCATGGAAGAGCGTATTATCAAGCCCTATCTGAATCTGGAGAAGCTATCGCGGAAGGAAGTTAACTTCAAGTCGAAACTGATTGAGTGGGGACAGAAAAACAAGTTCCTCATTGAATTCAACCTGCTGGAGCAGACGGTCGACGAGCAACAGAATCCGGTCTTTGAAACACAGGTCGTAGTAGAACAGGTTCCCGCTGGGCAAGGTAAAGGATATTCCAAGAAAGAATCACAGCAGGAAGCTGCTCATGAAACCTTGAACAAAATCAAGAATGACCCGCAGTTCATTGACGCAATCTTTGCAGAAAAAGCCGCACGAGAACAAGCTGCTGCAGAAGAGAATCCGACTTCAACTGACGCAACCGATGCATTGACTGCGGAAGCAGAAACTCTTCCCGTACAAGCAGACGAGCAGAACCCGGAATCTTTTAATACAGAAGTGAAAGAAGAAACAGCTGTTACTGAGAAGTACGATGACGTGGAACGGATTATTGCCGAAGCAGAAGAAGCGGCATTCCAGCTTACAGAAGAGACAGAAACAGACAGTGAAGAAACAAAAATTACTATGTAGTAATCGCCTGATTACCCCGTAGTAACTTCTAAATTACCTTATAGTAAATCCTCAACTACCCCGTAGTAATAGTTGAGGATTTTTTGTATGCCTTTGCTTGCTCCTTCCCAAAAACTCTTCAAGGAAGAAAGCTCTACATTTACCGTTCCTTTACAATGGAAGTCAGCGGGTGGCGATTGCCTTTAATATCGGTCAGGAAGGCTTTTGCCGAACCAAAGTTCAGGTACATATCCAGACGTACCGGCAAGTGGTTACGGTCGTCTGTAATATAGAAGGTAATGACTTCTTTTTCCTTCTTTTCTTCTCCCACATATTCTACGAGCGAGAACACCAGACAACGATACGTCACCCCGTTTTCAGCCTTATAATTCTCCTTACGGCGATAAATCAGAGTCTGTTTCTCCACTGCCCTTCCGGTAGCCATGGAGAAAAGAATCTTCTGCCCGGGCTTGTACTCTGTGGGGTCATACGAACGGGCCTGCAAGAGGATGCTTAGCATATCGTACACACATACCGGCATCTCGTCATGATGTTTGTCCGTATTACCGCGTAAAGTGCGTTGCTGGTCGACGATACACTTTCCGTTCTGGTAGCTGAATTTCACTTCATCTACCGTGTAGCGTTTTCCTTCCTCCGCTCCCTTTCGGAAATACAGAGGAACCAAATCCTGCGAAGTAATACAAGTCAGCGTGTCACGCATCTTGAAGAAGAAGTCAATCTTCTTGTTGGTGTACGACTGCAAGTCCGTTTTCAAACATGGACGACCGTTATAAGTCGTCTCGTTTACCGTCATCTTTGCCCATCCGGCATTAATCCAGACGAATTTCCAGTTAAACTTCAGCTCATAAGAGAGTGTTTCTCCTGGCTTGATTGCATCATTCACTGCACCACATTGTGCGCTGGCTGCCATCCCTCCTACCAGAAGGAAAAGGCAAAGAATCAGTTTCCTTATCATGTTCTTCCTAGTTTACGAGCCCGCTCCTTGTTGCGGTCTTTGATTTTCTTGGCCTCATCAGGCTTTTGTTTCTTTATCTCGTCCAACTTCTGCTTGTCAAGAGGCACAGCGTGTATGTCCCACGTTTCTTCAAACTCAAAGTTGGCTTTCATTTCCCATACTTTCGGGAAGTAGTACACTTCTTCCGGCTGGCGTTTCTCTTCGTAGTTACCGGTATCCCACACCCCGTTGTTATTGTCATCGTTAAACAGACGGATGTAATATTTCGTGCTGGGCTGCAAGAAATAGAAGTCACACGTATTCTTGTCCGTCACCGGCTGCTGCCGCACCACTCCATCACTGCTGTTCAGCAATTGCACCACGGCATGAGGTCCTGCCCCTACGATATTCAGATACAGCGTACCGTAATCTTCCAAAGTCTTCACTTTCAACTGGTTTTCCACCTTGTTGGTATAGAGTCCGTAAATACCCTTGATACCCAACGAATCTATCTTAAGCTGATACTCCTGTCCGGGTTGCCAGTCGGCCAGAATCTGATACTGACGGGGAAGCACGGAGTCTGCCATCAGAATAAACGGTATATCCTCCCACAGCGAGTCGACCTTGACAGCCATGTGAATGGCCGCCGTGTCAATATATTCCACCGGCTCCTCAAATTTCAGCACGATGTTCCGGTTCAAGTCCAGACTGGAAGGAGCATCTACCGACATCGCAAAGAATTTCGGCTCCACCTTCAGCGTATCACCTTTCTTTGCACGTTTTTTCCGCTCTTTCTCTTCCTTCTTCATGGCTTCTTCGGCCAAGGCCATACGTCGTTTCTTGTCAATCTTGTTCACCATACGCAAGGTATCGGTCTTCGGCACAAGCTGTCCCAACGTGTCCGTAGCCAGATAGTCCATCTGGAAGGTCAGCGTATCACGTTCGCACATCACGGTATCCTTAATCCAGTAACGAATGGTATCGTTACGCGGATTACTTTCAATGATAAATGCATCCTTCTCATCAAAATCCAATCCCTTGATGGTAGGAAGCGTATCCGCTTTGGCACTGAAATACAAAGAAAAACGGTTCAACTGTTCACGCTCGCTCTTCACCAGATACTGCATCGGATTCTCTTCCTTGAACGAACGAAGAATCAGGTTATCGGGCAGGAAGCGTGTGTAATGCACCTCGTAAATTGTATCGTAAGCCAATGTATCCAGTTCATTCCATACGGTATCCTGACGTACATCCGGACGCATGTCGGGCACCACCAACGAATCCAAGAAAGCAACGGCCTCTGTCTTCGAATCAAACAAATAGTTCTGGTTACCGTCCATCAAGGCATAAATACGATATTTCCCCGGGGCAACCCCGCGAATGGTAAAATGCCCGCGGCTGTCAGTACGTGAAATACGGTCGAACGGAAGCTTCACGAATGCACTGTCTTCCAAATTCTTATGAAGCCCTACCTGAATACCCTTTACCGGTTCCAAATTGTCAGCCGACAGCACCGTCCCCGATACCTCCATCGTATCAATATGCTCGCCTGTAGAGAAAGCGTATGCAAAGTTACCCAACGGATTATCTTCGTTGTTGTCCACAATGGCATCGCCGAAATCTACGGTATAAGTGGTATTTTCACGAAGGGTATCGAAAAATTCCACCAGGACCCGATGACCGCTTACCTTCACTTCGGGCGCCTCATTCTGAGGAGGCGAAATAATCACCTTCTCCGAAGCCTTGTCAAGCTTGATGTACTCATCGAATTCAATGGAAATTTTCTTGCGCTTGTTGTTCGTGGCATTGGGTTCCGGAGTAGCACGCACAAACTTAGGCGGCGTTTCATCATACGGTCCCCCGTCGGGCATCCCCGTGCTCGCGCATGCATAAAACCCGATAATGACCAGCAACAAAGCAATATATTTAGGTATAGGTTTCATCTATATAGTTTAGTTATTCAGTTTCAACATTTCTTCAATATAGTCACGGCTGTTGCTCAAGCGAGGCACTTTGTGCTGGCCACCCAGCTTTCCTTTCTGTTTCAACCAGTCGTGGAACAGGCCTTCACGAGCCTTGATTACTTCTAGACGCTGCAAGGTAATATCTTTATGCCGTTTAGCCTCATAATCTGAATTTATTTCCTGCAACGCGGTATCCAGCACCTGGGCAAACTTCTCCAGCGAATCCGGCATCACACTGAATTCTATCAGCCACTGGTGACGGCACTTGGCATTGGCATCCATAAAGACAGGAGCCGCCGTATATTCCAACACCTGTGCACCGGTCTCCTTGCAGGCTCTTTCCAGCCCCTTCTCTGCATTGTCCACCATCAGTTCCTCGCCAAATGCATTGATAAAGTGCTTGGTACGACCGGAAATAATAAACTTGTATGGGTCTTTCTGTGTGAACTTCACCGTATCCCCGATGATATATCTCCACAAGCCGCAGGAAGTACTGATTACTACCGCATAATTACGTCCCACTTCCACACCCCACAAAGGTACAATCGCAGGATTTGGCTTGTCAATTTCTTCCAAAGGAATAAATTCATAGAACACGTCATAGTCAATCATCAACAACATGGCCGGATCGTGCAAATCGCTTTGCAGACCAAAGAAACCTTCACTGGCATTATACGTTTCCATGTAATGCATCTTGTCGGTCGGAATAAGCTGCTTGTACTGTTCACGATAGGGCGTAAAGCAGACTCCTCCATGAAAGAAGACTTCCAGATTAGGCCACACCTCATTCAAATGCTTGGTACCCGTTTTTTCCAATACGCGGTTCAGTACGGCCAGCATCCAGGAAGGAACTCCCGAAATGTTAGTTACATTCTGATGAATCGTGGTACTGGCAATGCGTTCCACCTTCTCTTCAAACTCACTCAACAAGGCAATCTCTTTCTTCGGCACCCGAATCAGATTCACCAGCGGACTGATATTCTGAATCAGGATGGCCGACAGGTCACCCACCAGACTGTCCTTCACGTTATAGTTCGGGCTATGACTGCCTCCCAATATCAGTCCCTTACCCGAAAAGAAACGGCTTTCAGGATTCTCACGGAGGTACAATGCTACTGCGTCTGTTCCTCCCCGATAATGGATTCCTTTCAATCCTTCCGGGCTGACAGGAATAAACTTACTTTTATCATTAGTTGTTCCCGATGACTTGGCGTACCAGATGACCTTTCCCGGCCACAACACATCCTTTTCACCATGGCGCATACGGTCAACATAACCTTTTACATCTTCATACGTCTGTATAGGAACGCGCTGAAAATCTGTATAATTCCGGATTTGGCTGAAATCATATTTCTTTCCCCACTCCGTAGCAGAAGCGCTCTGTATCAGTTTTCGGAATACACGGCCCTGAATTTCTTCGGCCTTTGTCCCATATAGGTCAATTTCTCTCTGTCTGGGAGCAAATATCTTTCCTATTAACTTTGTTGAATTCATTCCTTCTTAAATTTCAAATCCTTATATGTGATAGATGCAAAGGTAGATTTTTTCTGACTAAATCAGCAGACAGGAACATTATTTTTTCCTCTATCATGACAAATATACAGTTTTTTCTTACCTTTACCACACAATCTATTAATACAGCAAAACATGAAGATAGGAATCTTGACTTCAGGAGGCGACTGTCCGGGAATCAATGCCACCATTCGAGGGGTATGCAAGACAGCCATCAACCATTACGGGATGGAGGTTTATGGAATCCATAGTGGGTTTCGGGGACTGCTGGACAATGACATTGTTCCGCTGGACGAAAGCTCACTGACAGGACTTCTAAACCTGGGAGGAACCATCCTTGGTACTTCACGCGAAAAACCGTTCAAAAGAAAAGCGGGTGCCGTATCGGAAAACAAACCTGCCATCATGCTTCAGACCATCCGCGAACGCGGCCTGGACTGCATCGTGTGCATCGGAGGAAACGGTACGCAGAAAACAGCTGCGAAACTGGCTGAAGCGGGAGTGAATGTGGTAAGCATTCCCAAGACCATCGACAATGACGTGTGGGGAACCGATGTTTCTTTTGGTTTCGATTCGGCCGTAACGATAGCTACCGACGCTATTGACCGCCTGCATTCCACTGCCAGTGCCCACCAGCGTGTCATGGTCATTGAAGTCATGGGGCACAAGGCTGGATGGATTGCCCTTCACTCCGGTATGGCGGGAGGAGGCGACATTATCCTGCTTCCTGAAATTCCTTTCGACATTCACCGTATCGGTGATGCCATCATCAACCGCCTGAAAAAAGGAAAACCTTACTCCATCGTAGTGGTAGCAGAAGGCATTCCTACTATCGGAGGAAAAAAGGCTGCGCAATACATTGCCGAGGAAATAGAATATGAAACTGGATTTGAGACCCGTGAAACTGTATTGGGATACATCCAGCGCGGAGGAAGTCCTACAGCCTACGACCGCAACCTGGCTACCCGCATGGGAGGACATGCTACCGAACTGATTGCCCAAGGAATGTTTGGCCGGATGGTAGCACTGAGAGGTAATACCATTGAGTCTGTTCCACTGAGTGAAGTGGCAGGCAAGTTGAAACTGGTTACGGAAGACCATGACCTGATTGTACAGGGCCGCCGCATGGGTATTTGCTTCGGATAAATATACATTTTATACACATAAAAATCATCCTTAAAAAACGCACTTGCGTTTCAACTAAAACGCACTTGTGTTTGAAGTAAAATGCACTTGCGTTTCATATCAAATGCACTTGCGTTTTGAAAAGGGCCGAAAAGCACTGAAAAAAGGGGATACCAACCCAGTTGATACCCCCTCAATATACAAAACTGTATCCGATTACTTGTTTAATTTCCAAGTGCAGTTTATTATTTAAACAATATTTATTTGTATATCAACTGATTATAAACAAATAAAACTTATGCAAACAACAAAGTAATGACAAAACAAGTATCTTATATAGCTTAAATTGATAACATAAGACAAACGTCATATAGTAGGAAGAAATATTCTCGTAACTGAATAATGAGCTTTAAATCAAAATACACTAATATCACGTAAGCACTTGTACATAAGCCTGTTGTCCCCCCCCTATAGTTGCTATTTCGATTTTTTAAATACAAGTAAATGATTATTCGAAGGGAGCTAAATATCATTTTTGATATTACTGAAATATTATAGGATGATTTTATACAAGCTGAATAACTTAACAAACACTTTTTCTGTAATAAAACAGTAGCAAATACAACTAGTGAAATTTATATTGTTTTATTGCATAGCAAACAAACTTTCACTACATTTGTGCCGTTCCTCAAAATGGGGAGCAGACATATTAAACGAAAGAGCGTTTTTAATATTATCCTACGTTGAAATCTGGACAATTTCAATCTCTAAGGATGATAGGCAAGAACGCTCACGCTGATGCTATATACCTACTTCACTTTGTGGAGTAGTCTATATATCGTTTGGCGTGGGCTATTGTTTATTACTTAGAGATAGGCAGTCCAGAGCCTCAACGTGGTAATATTCAATAGTTCCCACGCTTTTTCTGTATGTCTATACATAAACTTTGTTAGCTTTGGGAACTAGGCAATTTTTATATTATGAACAACATTCTATTCAATCCTCCATCGCCATTCTTTTATTGTATCTTTAATCTTATGACTCAGTGAAAGTTTACTGATATCGTTGTGATAGAATAATATTTAAATAATTAAGCCATATTCCTAACTATAGAGGTAATAAACCGGAATTAGGTAAATATTTAAAACTTCAACAGAATATTTTATTTAATCTAAAATTAACAAGTATGGAAATTATACGTGAAATATACCAAGATTATGAAATTATAATAAACTCAACTATCTGTAAATCAGACAAGATTGAAATGGAAATAATTGTAACACCATATATTAAAGGTTTGTATAAGTTGATATGGGAAAGGAATATGGTTTCTATGACATGGGAACAATATTCAAACAAGGAAGAACCAGATAATAGTAATGATACAATGGTTATTTATTATTTTGAAGATTTTTGCCGAGGACAACATAATGTTTATAAAGAGTCAATAGAAATACCTAATAATTATAAAACTAATGAAGTGGAGAAATTCATTGCTCAACAGTATATAACCACTGTAAAACAAGATATAGATAAAAAAATAAGCAATGGAATAAGCTTACAAAAATTACTTCTTACACATCTTATGTTTAGATGTTAGGAATCAAGTAAATACTGTGGATTATGGGATGTTTAATTACAATATTTGTTTGGATAGGTTTGTCGCTAATAGCTACATTGATTTTTGGAAATGCTATTGCTGGAGTTATTGTAGGGGCCATTGTTACGGTCGCTATAGGCTTTTATTCTACTAGGAATGATAAATAAAGAATTAAGTTCATGCAAGAAATACGTGAAATATATAATGATTATGTAATAGTTACAAAAGACGTTAGAAGTGATACCTATAGGATTGAAATGGATGTGATAGTTACTCCTTATATTGATAGTTTATATAGCTGGTTACGTAAAAATGGAGTAGTAAAGACACAGCTAGAGTTGTTAAAAATGGGGTATGCTCCTAAAAAAGAGGATGAAGATGTGATTTTTTATCTAATGCAGTTTGTTCATAAATATCATTATACTTATACAGAGTCTACTCATATATATTTGAACTTTAGTTGTGGTGGAAGACACGGATTAGCAGAAGAAAGGATAATAAATAAAATAAGAGAAAAAATAGATAAACTACCTATATTAAAAAGAGAACTTTCTTTATTCTTACGTGAAAATTTATCATCAACTATAATACCTAAAGAGACATTTTAGGATACGTTAGTTTATATGATATGCTATTGGATATTGCAAAATATGTAAACACTTAAATCATTAATAATATGTTTAATATCTTCAATAATGAAAATAAACGTCATTATAATGTGATTAATAATAAATTGAGAGAAATAGAATCATTAGTTGATACTTTCTCGGATATATATGAATCTGGAGCTAATAAACAGATTTGTTTATTAATGTTGGATAATCTAAAAACGGAGGTTGATATTTTATTGCAATTAATACATGAAAGAGAATATACAGAGCAGGCTGATTATTATTTAAAAGGCGAGAAAATGAATGTTCTTCAATTAGAAATATTTTTTTTCTCAATGCTGTCTGGAGTAGAGGAACTGATAAATAAGAGAGATTAATCGTTTTGTACTACATTAATCCAAATATGAACTTAACAATCATACCATCATTATTAACCTGTGCTTTCTTTGTTCTCAGTTGTAGCAAAAGGAATAAAGACATTTATAATCAGACTGTTCGTGATAGATTATCCTTTGAGCAAATGGATTCTGCATTCTTCAAGGAATATCAGGAACAGAAGAAGCATATCTACATTCGCTACAAGCAGCCTGTGGAAGGATATACAGTTACTGCACTTTGTACAATGGACGAATTGGATATTCTCTTTTCAGAGAATAACGGAATACATGGTAAGGCCCTGTTGCGATTTGAAAACGACAGTACTCATTTCTATATTTATAATTCTTCATTTTCCGATAGCATACTCTACTATGGTATGAAAAAGGAAATAAAGGACAAGGAAGTTATCTATATAGATTATCGTCCTATATCTGATAACGATATTTGTTATTGCTCTACTCCGTTCTTCTTTCACGATGTGAATTTCGATGGGAGAAAGGAACTTCTGATAAATAAATGGCAGACAAGACCGAAAGGACACAGTAGTTTTGACGTCTATGATTTACAGTCAAACCCAAAGAAATTGACAGAACCGCCTTTTGATAAATATGACCACATGACAAGAGTAGACTCTATCAATAAAACAATAACGCTTTACGAGGGAAGTCGTATCTCTGGATGTGCAGTAAGCCATACATACCAGCTACATTACAGACAGATTATGACAGGATGTGACTATATTGAAAACGTTCCTTATTTCAAGCCAATTAAAGTTCAATACTGGCATGACCTTGGGAACGATAAATATAAAGAATATGTAGCAGATGGTGATTCACTCAAATTGGTGAAAAGCATAATAAGCGATAAATAATATATCATAAGGCATCACAAATTACACATGTCATTCTCGACATAGAACTATAAGCCTTGGAGTGTGTACAATCACATGTCCAAGGCTTTCTTGTTTGTGTCAACTTCAATCAATCAATAACCATTTAAACATTTACCATTATGAGAAATTTGATTATTATGCCACAGGCACAGAACAGAGTTAGAATGTCCTTGAATGACTATGCGGAAGAAGCTGCCGTTGTAAACGAACAGTCTGCAAAACCTGCCAATGCAAACCGTTTTATAGAGGCGAACACGCAGGAGGTTACGCTTTATCATCTTTCAAATGATTGCATTACTCCAGTCTTTTCAAAGGATAACGAGCTGACGATTAACCATGCGTCATTTATTGAAACCATACAGGATGCTGCCACTTCTTTCTTCAATGGCGAACGTGTGGAGCAGGCAGACATCAGAGTTTCCCACGTAATAAAGGGAAGAATCCCCGAAGCGATACACAAGCCAGCCAACCAGCTTCTTGAATCGGACAAAACCATTTATTATGAAAGATGTGCTTTCAGCATTGATATTCCTACCGTTTATGAAACTGTTGGTGGAAATAAACTGAATCTTTCTATTGTAGGAGTGAGAGCTTACAACCAGATGAATCTTTATTCCAAGAAAGTTCCAGAGTTGTTCCGTTTGGCTATAGGTTTTAAGAATCAAGTATGTTGTAACATGTGCATCTTTACGGATGGCTACAAGGATGATTTGAAAGTAAGTAACACGACAGAGCTATATCGTGCTGCACTGGAACTTTTCAGTAACTACAACCCAGCCAAACATCTTTATCTGATGCAACAGTTAGGTAATACCTCCATGAGTGAACACCAGTTCTGTCAAATAATAGGCAAGATGAGACTTTATCAATGTTTGCCAACAGGATACCAGAAAGCACTACCCAGAATGTTGCTTACTGATACACAGATAAACAGTGTAGCTAAAGCATATATCAATGATGATAATTTTGGCAGCTTTGGAAGCGAGCTTAATATGTGGAAGTTCTACAATTTATTGACTGGAGCTAACAAGTCAAGCTATATTGATTCATTCTTAGACCGCTCACTTAATGCTACTGAAATGGCTTTAGGAATCAATTCAGCTTTACATGGTGATGAAAAATATAAATGGTTCATTGATTAAATGAGCCTTATTGATTGAGAGAGAAAGGGACAACTATTCAGTTAGTTGTCCCTTTTCATATCTACCAATATTCCAAGTTTAGAATCATGAATAAACAGATAGACAAACTTATAAACCATATTAGAGATTTAGAAAACCGTTTAGGTGAAGTGGACAATAATCTTAGATATATAAAGGTAGTACAGGCATTGAAACATTCTTTAGATAAATTGGATGATATACTTAGAAATAGCCAAGAATTGCAGCGTGAATATCAAGCAACCTATCATAGCTATCTCTATACAGGTTGCGGATTCTCCTTTTATGATAGAATCTGTAATTCTATTCTGGACTACAAATATGGTAACAGACCTTTTTAAAATTGACATTATGAATATAGATTATAAAGTAGGAGAAGTGAAGCTTTCCTACAAACCCAAATTCAAGAATCAGCAAAAAGTAACCTGTTCAGAGGATGCTTATAGATATATGCTTTCCACATATAAGAAAGGAACTATATGCTACAAGGAATATTTCAAAGTCCTGTTCCTGAATCAAGCTAACCAGATTTTAGGATATACTCTTATTTCAGAAGGAGGAATCACTGAAACCTGTGCTGATGTCAGATTAATTATGCAAGCTGCATTATTAACTAATTCTATAGCTTTAATTCTGGCACATAATCATCCAAGCGGTAATCTGAAGCCAAGTAGGCAGGATATGGAAATTACTAAACAAGTTAGGGATGCAGCCCAGTTTATGCGGATAAAAGTTTTAGACCATATTATCCTTACAGATACTAAATACTACAGTTTTGCTGATGAAGGAATACTGTAACATACAAAAGGACATCAATATTATAATTGGTGTCCTTTATAATAGACACTGTCCAAAATTTTGTGTAAATGGAAACAGGATTCAGTTGTAAGTTTGTT
>OLIX01000307.1_pt1 | contig 53143 bp, 47 predicted proteins | sample 1601331 | NCBI WGS metagenome assembly OLIX01 (sample SAMEA2452120, study PRJEB22498) | human gut metagenome | biome: human feces; feature: human gut; material: feces | place: Australia | collected 2012 | reverse complement strand
GAGACACATGAACGCCCCCAAAGTCACATCGTTTCCATGATTACCCCTCTCCCCCTGTACCGGAATGCCGAACAGGAGAGAAGGACAAACACGATATATAAGAAAGTATTACCCTCCCCCTTTACCGTGTCCCGTAACAAAATATAGGGGAGCTGTCCAAAGGACGGAGGGGTTGATACAAGCCAAAGTTTCTAAGACAAAAAATATCTTGGATTTGCACAGTGGATTAAACCCCACCCCTCAGAAACTCCCGTCCCTGAGAGCTCGCCCCTGTACCGGAATGCTGAACAGGAGAGAAGTGCTAAGCCCCTCGGGAACGAGAGCAGAGAGGAATAGTACGATTACCGGACTTATGGCAATTTCGACGCCTTTCGATTTGATATATATGCTGTTAGAACTCGTGTATTTTGAAAGGTTTGTTACCAATTTGGGAAGCTAAGCGAGGAAACCCGCTATTGTACATTTTACCGGTCTTAAAGAGAACAAGACTTTCAGCACCGCTCAATAGGAACATATCGAGGAAAGTTTTCATATAGGCCGAAGTATCGGTCGTTTTATATCTGATGTGAATCACTTTTCCGGGTATAATATAGGTGCGGGGTAGTGTACTCGCTTTTGTAAGGAAACGTTCACTGTCGGAGGTTACTAATATTTTGTAAAATTCGGGTAAAGTATCTATGAATTTTTTTAATTCGATATAGCATTGTTCTATTAGTAACTCCTGTTCTCTGGGAGGAAGCGTTTCGTCCATACCCTCCGAGTCTTTGAAATCACCGAGTAATTCGAGGAATCGGAAGGAAGCGGCCACATATTTTCCCCCGATGTTTTTGTGATGTAAATCAATGAGCGATTGTAGTTTTTCGGAGGGTGTGAAAAGTTCTCTGAATAAGTTTGGAAACGCTTGGGTATGTATGATGCTGTTGGTGTAGATGTGATATTGTAGATATTGAGAGTTTAGAACGGTATCGTCGAATATTTTTTTATCGATGATACTTTGTCGGGAAGCATGAATATTAGGCAATGTGTCGATGACTACGATTTTAGAGTCGGATAGAGAGTATTTGATTTTTTCTTGTTCTATAATCCAGTTAATTTTATTGGGGAGCAAGTATTCGGTCAATTCGAACGGATAGGTCCAGTTGATTTTGAAGTCGATGTGTTTTTCCTTGCATAAGGAGTAAATAGACAATATTCCCCGTAGCTTGTCTGCCAATCCCGGATTGTAAATGGTATTGTCTACCATTATGATTACGCATTTGTTCCCTGTATGAATGCATGGTGAGTCGCTTGTTCCCGTTGAATAACGTTGTTGCAATAAATCGATAAACCATCTTGCAGACTCCTCTTTCATCTTTTTTACGGTTTTGGAAGATGGAGATTTATAGACCGAGTTGCAATAGTTTAGAATACGATTATATATGGAGGTAAACATGAACTTGTAATTCTTATGAAATGATTGTTGGGTATACTTAATCATTGAAAATGGGTGTTTGTATCATATTGATTTTTCTTAGACAAATATATAATATTATAATTTAAAAGGGAACGACTTTCTATATAGTTTATAAAATCTATTAAATATTTTTATACGGGTTGTCTTGTTCTGAAAATGTGTTTACATTTACAAATAAATTGTGAAATATAGTGCTATGAGACGGATAAATGCCATGGGAAAGCAAATCTTATTTTTATTGTTCATTTGTAGTATTTCTATTGTTCAAGCCGAGGAAAACCGTGTTATCGTAGGGGCTGAAAGAACGGTAGAATATTATCCTCTTTTGGAAGGAAAACGAGTAGCCGTTTTTTCCAATCATACGGGTATGATTGGTAATAGACATTTAGTAGATGTTCTGGTCGGAGAGGGTTTGAATGTGGTAACTATCTTCTCTCCCGAGCATGGGTTTCGAGGAAATGCCGATGCCGGAGAGCATGTGTCGGGGTCGATCGATCCTAAGACAGGAATAAAAATAAGTTCGCTGTATGATGGAAAATCAGGACGTCCGTCGGACGAATCTATGCGTATGTTCGATGTTCTGGTAGTCGATATTCAAGATGTGGGACTACGGTTTTATACCTACTATATTTCAATGGTTAAGTTGATGGATGCATGTGCCGAACATGGTCGTATGGTGATTGTTTTGGATCGTCCGAATCCTAACGGTCATTATATCGACGGGCCTATTCTTGATATGAAATATAAATCAGGAGTAGGTTGGTTGCCTATACCGGTAGTGCACGGTATGACTTTGGGAGAATTGGCTCGTATGGTAAACGGGGAGCGTTGGCTCTCCGATGGTCGCATTTGTGATTTGACTGTAATACCGTGTAAAAATTATACACATCGAACTATGTATGAACTTCCCATTCCTCCTTCTCCTAATTTGCCGAATATGAAATCGATATATCTTTATCCGTCGACTTGTTATTTCGAGGCGACTCCGGTAAGTTTGGGCCGGGGAACCGATTGGCCGTTTCAAATTTATGGACATCCCAACATGGTAGGTTATACGTTCTCTTTTACTCCTCGTAGTGTGCCGGGAGCGAAAAATCCTCCTTTGTTGAATAAGAAATGTTACGGTGTGGATTTGACTCGATTATCCAATGAAGAAATATGGGAAAAGGGTATTAATTTCGATTATGTGATAGATGCTTATCGCAACCTTAATTTAGGAGATCATTTCTTTCGCCCGTTTTTCGAGAAATTGATAGGTGTGGATTATGTACGTGAAATGATAAAGGCGGGGAAATCGTCCGAAGAAATAAAGGCTATGTGGCATGATGACGTAGAAAAATTCAGAGAGCAACGTCGTCCTTATTTATTATATGAAGAGTAATAACCATTAAATTTAATAAAAACAAATGACACCTGCTGTTGTCTTGATCGCCATTTTTGCTTATTTCATTGTGTTGTTCGGTATTTCCTATATAGTAGGACATAGAGCCGATAACCAGGGCTTTTTTGTGGGTAATCGTAAATCTCCTTGGTATGTTGTAGCTTTTGCCATGATTGGCTCTATGATTTCAGGCGTAACATTCATTTCGGTTCCGGGTATGGTTGCGGCCAGCGGCTTTTCCTATTTACAAATGGTTTTAGGTTTCGTGGTCGGACAGATACTGATTGCTTATGTGCTGGTTCCGCTATTTTATAAAATGAACTTAGTTTCCATTTATGAGTATTTGGAGAACCGGTTCGGCATGTCTTCCTATCGTACGGGAGCTTGGTTTTTCTTCATATCCAAGATGCTCGGTGCTGCGGTAAGATTGTTTTTGGTCTGTGTGGTTTTGCAGTTACTCGTTTTCGGGCCGATGAAGTTACCATTTCTTTTAAATGTAATTTTTACAGTAGGATTAGTTTGGCTTTATACCTTTCGAGGTGGAGTAAAGTCATTGATTTGGACCGATACGTTGAAAACCGTGTGTCTCATTGTTTCTGTCATATTGTGTATTTATTATATCGCTACCGATTTGCATTTGGACTTTGGCGGTTTATGGCAGACGATAAACCAATCGGATATGTCGCGCATGTTCTATTTTGATGATGTGAACGACAAGCGATATTTCTTTAAACAATTCTTGGCAGGGGTCTTTACGATGATTGCCATGAATGGTCTCGACCAAGACATGATGCAACGAAATTTGAGTTGCAAGAACTTCAAGGATTCTCAAAAAAATATGATAACTAGCGGTATTTCGCAGTTTTTCGTAATATCCCTGTTTTTGATGCTGGGCGTTCTTTTGTATGTATATGCCGAGATAAACGGCATTCAAGCTCCACAAAAGAGTGACGAATTGTTTCCTATGATTGCGACACAAGGATATTTTCCTGTAATTGTCGGAATTTTGTTTGTCGTCGGACTTATATCTTCGGCATATTCGGCGGCAGGCTCGGCTTTGACCGCTTTGACGACTTCGTTTACAGTCGATATTCTGGGAGTGAAAGGTAAAAGCGAAGATCAAGTTGTCAGGCTCCGTAAGCGAGTGCATGTGGGTATGGCCGTGGTCATGGGTATTGTGATTTTTGTTTTTAACTTGCTCAATAATACGAGTGTCATCGATGCCGTTTATATTTTAGCCAGTTATACCTATGGTCCTATATTGGGGTTATTTGCTTTTGGTATATTTGTAAAGAAGCAGGTAAAAGACAAGTACATACCATTGGTTGCCATACTTTCACCTATTCTATGCTTTATATTAGATCGAAATTCTCAGGCTTGGTTCGGAGGGTATTCGTTCAGTTATGAATTACTGATATTGAATGCTCTGTTCACATTCATAGGTTTATTGTTCCTGATAAGGAAACAGACCCCCGGATCCACAAAATCATAAGGTGTATGAAGTACAGTATTTCCGGTATCATAATAGGGCTTGTTTCTCTTCTTTCATCTGTGTCTGCGGGCGAATGGATTCGTATCAATCAATTAGGTTATTTGCCCGAATCTCCTAAGGTAGCGGTATTTATGAGCGAAGGAAAAGCTGCTGTGGAAGAATATGTACTTGTCGAGGTGTTTACCGGGGAGATTGTGAAGCGGTTTGATAATCCGAAAAAGGCGAATACATGGGGACGTATGCAGTCTGTTTATCGTCTCGATTTCAGCGATTTTAAAACAGAGGGAACTTATGTGTTAAGAGTAGGGGAAACTATGTCTCCTCGGTTTGTCATAGGTAATCGGATATATGATGAAACCGCCGATTTCATCTTGCGGTATATGCGACAGCAACGTTGCGGTTTTAATCCGTTCGAACGGGACAGTTGCCATATTCACGATGGATATATCGTTTATCACCCGACGAGAAATGGCGAACGAATCGACGTTCGGGGTGGTTGGCATGATGCGAGCGACCAGTTACAATATGTCACCACATCGGCTAATGCTACCTATCAAATGATGTTTGCCTATTTGAAAAATCCGGAGGTCTATGGAGATGCGTATGATGCATACGGTTTACCCGGAGCAAACGGCATTCCCGATATTGTCGATGAGATTAAATGGGGGTTGGATTGGCTTAATCGTATGAATCCCTCGAAAGGCGAAATGTACAATCAAATTGCCGACGACCGAGATCACAAAGGCTTTAAGTTACCCTCGCAAGACCATATAGATTATGGTTGGGGGAAAGGTACGGGACGTCCTGTTTATTATTGTTCGGGAAAGCCTCAGGTGCGAGGTGAGTTCTCCAATGCAACGACTGGTGTTGCCAGTACGGCTGGAAAATATGCATCTTGCTTCGCATTGGGAGCCGAGATATTGAAAGATTTTTATCCCGATATGGCCGATACTTTGCTTGTTAAAGCTCGTGAGGCTTATTGGCATGGAGCGAATAATCCCGGAGTTTGCCAAACAGCTTCGGTCGTTTCTCCATACATTTATGAGGAGTGTAACTGGACTGACGACATGGAATTGGCAGCCGTTCAATTATATGTATCTACGGGAGAAACCTCTTTTTTACAAGAAGCTGTCGAATATGGAAGATTCGAACCGGTTACACCGTGGATGGGAGCCGATAGTGCTCGTCACTATCAATGGTATCCTTTTATCAATTTAGGGCATTATCATTTGGCGAGTGTGAGCGATTCGCGCATAAGTAAGGAGTTTGGACGCAATCTGCGTAGTGGTATCGAACGAGTTTATGAACGGGCGCAGGGAAATCCTTTTTTGAATGGAGTCCCGGCAATATGGTGTTCCAATAATTTGACAGTCGCTATGGCTACACAATGCCGCCTTTATCGTGAATTGACAGGTGACAACCGATATCGGGAGATGGAGTCTTCGTTGATCGATTGGTTATTCGGGTGCAATCCGTGGGGTACGAGTATGATTACCGAGTTACCTTTATGGGGCGATTATCCCATCGATCCGCATACACCGTTAATCGCTTTGGGTGTTGGTACAACGGTCGGTGGATTGGTCGATGGCCCCGTATATTCGTCCATCTTCGATAGTTTGAGAGGCGTTCGTTTGGCGAGAAGAGATCCTTATGCCCGTTTTCAATCAGAGATAGTATATCATGACGATATACAAGATTACTCTACGAATGAACCTACGATGGACGGAACGGCCAGCCTCAGTTATTTGCTGTCATCTCTGCAAAAGGAGGGTATGAAATCTTGCGGATTGGATAGAAACGGGTATACTTATGGAGGAATCGTCCGTACCGATGCCGAGAAGAAACAAATTTCGCTTGTTTTTACGGCTGCTGATAAGAGCGATGGCGCTCGGCATATTTTAGAAGTTTTGGGAAAATGTGATGTGAAAGGTTCATTTTTCTTCACCGGCGAATTTTATGAGCGTTTCCCCGAAACTATACAGACTTTGTGCAATGCCGGACACTATGTAGGGGCTCACGGCGATGCGCATCTGTTATATTGTGCTTGGGAAAATCGGGACTCTACTTTGGTAAGTCAAGCACAGTTCGAGCAAGACATGTTAGATGTATATGCTCGTATGCGCAAATCTGGTATAGATGTATCGCGATCCAATCTGTTCATTCCTCCTTATGAATATTATAATGAGAAGATTTCAGCTTGGGCGAGAGGATTGGGGTTAAGGCTTGTGAATTTTACTCCCGGCACATGGACCAATGCCGACTATACGACTCCCGATATGAAGAATTATCGTAGTAGCGAGTCTATATACGATAGGGTAATGGAGGTCGAAAAACGCAATGGATTGAATGGTCATATTATGTTGTTTCATTTAGGAACCGATGAAAAACGTACCGATAAGTTTTATGAGCGCTATCTCGAACGGCTTATTCGTGCATTGCAGAGAAAAGGATATACATTCGTCGTACTTCCCGAAGCTGTGGGAAAATAAAGGACGATTCGGAATTTTTATAAAAGAATTTGGTTCGTAGCGAATTTAGACCCATCTTTGCACCCGAAAAATAAGGAAAATCCTCATCGGAGGGTATTATAATGATAGTTGTAATGCCGGATAAGATGAATGGTGAAAATCATTCTCTTGTCCGGCTTTTTCTTAAAAGTGGTTTTATGAAAGAATTGGATTTGACGAAAGGGAGTGTACTCAAAACGCTACTTCAATTTGCCGTTCCTTTTTTGATTGCGAATCTGCTTCAAGCTCTTTATGGCGGAGCCGATCTGTTTGTAGTAGGGTGGTTCGACGATGCCGCCAGTGTCGCTGCCGTTGCCATTGGTAGTCAGGTTATGCAGACGATTACAGGGATTATTTTAGGACTGACCACCGGTACTACTGTCGTTATAGCTATGGCAACGGGTGCGAAAAATTATCGCGATGTCGCGACTTCTATCGGTACGTCCATTTGCCTATTTGCTTCGGTCGGTTTGTTTTTGACGTTGATTATGGTTGTTTTTCATAATTATATTGCCGTTCTCATGCACACGCCGGTCGAGGCCATGCGTGATGCAAAACATTATTTACTGATTTGTTCGATAGGCATTCCGTTTATCATGGGATATAACGTTGTATGTGGGATTCTTCGAGGATTGGGCGATTCGAAAACTCCGCTTTATTTTGTCGCTTTGGCTTGTGTTATCAATATCGTGCTTGATGTCGTTCTTGTCGGTTTTTGTCATTTGAGAGCGGCAGGAGCAGCGATTGCCACGGCATCTTCGCAAGGCATTAGTTTTTTAACGGCACTCTGGTTCCTCCATAAACGAGGATTTCATTTCCCTTTTTCCCGTCGGGATATTCGATTAAGCCCGATTCTTTCTCGCCGGATTTTTGTGTTGGGAGCGCCTATCGCTTTACAGGATGCTTTGGTGAATGTATCATTTTTATTGATAACCGTTATTGTCAATCAAATGGGTGTTATTGCTTCGGCAGCATTGGGAGTCGTCGAGAAAATTATCGTATTTGCCATGTTGCCCCCGATGGCCATATCGTCGGCAGTAGCTACGATGACGGCTCAGAATTATGGGGCGGGATTGTTGTTGCGAATGAAACGCTGTCTTTATTCGGGAATTGGTATGGCATTGATATTCGGGGTATCGGTCTGCGTTTATTCTCAGTTTTTGCCCGATACGCTAACCGGAATCTTTACAAAGGATTCGGCTGTAATTGCGATGGCTTCCGAATACTTGCGTGGATATAGTATCGACTGTATTATCGTCAGTTTCGTGTTTTGTATCAATTCTTATTTCAGTGGGCAAGGAAATTCGTTATTCCCTATGATTCATAGTATAATAGCGACTTTCGTTTTTCGTGTCCCGTTATCTTATCTGTTCGGACAGATAGACTCGGCATCATTGCATCTGATGGGATTTGCTCCTCCTATTTCGACATTTGTTTCGTTGCTGATTTGTATTTGGTATATCAGACGAACGAACCGTAAATTGGAGTATAAATTCCGATCGTTGTAAACGATAAAATCTATTTTATATGAAGCATTTTGTATTTTTGTGAAAAATGAGTGGAAAGAGAAGTCTGTATGGAAATAGAACTTAGAAATGAACGTTTCTCGGACTATCCCGAAACAGAAAATGTAGTTCGGGAGGCTTTTTGGAATCGTTATTCTCCCGGGTGTTACGAACATTATTTGATTCATATCATGCGGTATAGTCGGGCGTTTGTACCGCAGTTGGATTTTGTTGCCGTATTCGATGATAAGATCGTTGGGAATATAGTCTTTTTGAAATCGGTCATTCAAGCCGATACCGGAAAAGAATACGAGGTTTTATCTTTGGGGCCTATTTCGGTGTTGCCGGAATATCAGAACATGGGTATCGGGAAAAGATTGATCGACCATACTCGAAATTTAGCCAAATGTATGGGCTTTCGTGCAATCTTATTATGCGGGGAGCCCGACTACTATTTGCGAAGGGGATTTGTGCCTGCCGAGACCTTAGGAATACGGACAGCAGACGACATGTATGCCGATGCGTTGCATGTGTGCGAGTTATATGAAAACGCATTATCCGATGCAAGAGGACGTTATATTGAAAATCCTGTATATAATATAGATGAATCTCAGGCTATTGAGTTCGATAAAAAATTTGAACCGAAAGAACTTGTTGTCGGGACTCCTTCTCAGAAACGCTTTGACCGAATAGTAGCCATGCGAAGAAAGGCTTGATTGGGAATTATCGTAGTTTTGAAATAAATGATGACGGTGTTTGTTTTGTAATTTTTGCGGAATCGATAAAAAAATCTTAAATTTGTATTTTTAATAGAAATACCTTTGAAACAGTTGCTCCATAAAATAGCGAGATATTTTCTGCCTGTACTATTCATTTCGTACATAGGCTGTATTTCGCTGTTCACACACTCGCATGTAGTCAATGGAGTGACGATTGTCCATTCTCACCCGTATAAACCGGGAACGGAACACGGACATACAACGGCTGAGTTTCAGTTGATACACATGTTGTCCAGTATCGAGACGGAGAATCCGTCGATGTGGGCTTTTGTATCGGTGATTTTGTTTTCTTATTGCAGCCGGTTGTTTTTCCCGTCCAGATATTTCTGTCTCATTTCCGAGAAATGGGGCGCTCATGGTTTGCGAGCTCCGCCCGTTTTGGTTCTGTAATATGATATATTTAGGAGAAAAGAGTTGTTGTCCTTATCTTATTTCAAGGTAGGGACAACAGATTGTATTTTATTATTTAGAATCGAAAAATGAAGAATTATATATTATTATGGGTATGCCTGTGGTGTGCCGGGCAGTTATGTGCCGAAACTGCCGTATCGAAATCTTTGGACATCAATATTGTCGGTCATGTATTGGATAAGAACACACGAGAACATTTACCGTATATTTCAGTTGTTTTGAAAGGTACGACTATCGGTGTAATGACCGATGCATCGGGTCACTATTTTTTGAAAAATTTGCCGGAGGGAGATTTCTTTCTCGAAACCTCTTCCGTAGGATATAAGACAGAGCGTCGTAAGGTTTCGCTGAGGAGGGGGACGACTTTGGAAATCGATTTTGAAATCGAAGAGGATGCCGTTGTTTTAGACGGGGTTGTCGTTTCTGCCAATCGTAGTGAAACCACACGCCAATTAGCGCCGACTTTGGTCAATGTTTTGAATATAAAGACGTTTGAAAATACCAACTCCAACTCTTTGGCACAAGGCCTTAATTTTCAGCCGGGTGTCAGGGTCGAGAACGATTGTCAAAACTGCGGTTTTCAACAAGTACGTATAAATGGGCTCGACGGTCCGTATACACAGATATTGATGGATTCTCGTCCCATATTCAGCGCATTGTCGGGTGTATATGGGTTGGAACAGATTCCGGCCAATATGATAGAGCGAGTGGAAGTGATGCGGGGAGGAGGTTCTGCATTATTCGGAGCTTCGGCAATAGCGGGGACAATCAATATTATTACGAAGGAACCGTTGCGTAATAGCGGTTCGATAGCGCACAGTATCACTTCTATTGGTGGAAGCGGCGACTTCGACAATAGCACTTCGCTGAATGCTTCGCTCGTAACCGACAATAATAAAGCCGGTATTTACATTTTCGGGCAGAATCGTCAGCGAAGCGGTTACGACCACGATAACGACGGGTTCACAGAGTTGCCCGAATTAAAGGCTCAGACATTGGGCTTTCGCTCTTATTTGAGAACCAGCAATTATTCCAAACTAACGTTTGAATATCATCATATCAGTGAATATCGACGAGGTGGCGATCGCCTGAACCGTCCGCCGCACGAAGCCGATATAGCGGAGCAGTTGAATCATTCTATCGACGGAGGAGGTTTGAATTATAGCCTGTTTACTCCCGATGAAAAACATCGGGTTAATGTATATGCTTCGGCTCAGCATATCGGCAGGGACAGTTATTACGGAACGGAACAAAATCTTAACGCATACGGCGAAACGGAGGACTTGACTGTCGTGGCAGGTACTCAATACATATACAGTTTCGATAAATGTTTGTTTATGCCTGCCGATTTAACAGCCGGTATCGAATATAATTATGATAATTTGCGAGATGAGATGAAAGGGTATAATCGCAAGACTCGTCAAGAGGTACATACCGAGAGTGCTTTTTTGCAAAACGAATGGAAGAACGATCGTTGGAGTATCCTTGTTGGAGGACGGTTGGATAAACATAATCTGATAGATCATGTCATTTTCAGTCCGAGAGCCAACTTGCGTTTCAATCCTGTTAGAGATGTGAATTTGCGTTTAAGTTATTCTTCCGGGTTTCGGGCTCCCCAAACGTATGATGAAGATTTGCATGTTGCTGCGGTAGGTGGAGAAGCTACGATGATAAGACAAGCTGAGAATTTGAGGGAAGAAAAATCCCACAGTGTAAGTCTTTCGGCCGATATGTATCGTCGTTTCGGGGCTTTTCAATGTAACCTGTTGTTGGAAGGTTTTTATACTCGATTGAATCATGTTTTTGTTCTTGAAGAGATAGGGAAAGACGAAGAACACAATGCGGTGATAAAAGAACGACGTAACGGACAGGGTGCGGAGGTTGCAGGGGTGACGGTCGAAGGCAAGGTAGCCTATCTTTCTTTGGTGCAGTTACAAGCAGGTGTGACTTGGCAGAAAAGTCATTATACAAGGGCTGAAAAATGGAGTAAAGATAGTTCTGTTCCGGCAGAAAAGCGAATATTCCGTACCCCCGATTGGTATGGTTATTTTACGGCCACATATTCTCCGGTAAAACCTTTGAACATAGCTCTTTCGGGAACTTATACCGGTTCTATGATCGTTCAGCACATGAAAGGTTACATACCGAAAGATATGGCTGTAACTACTCCCGACTTCTTTGATATGAACCTGAAAATATCTTATGATTTTTCGTTGTATAAATTCATTACTCTGCAACTGAATGCTGGCGTTCAGAATATTTTTAACGCTTATCAAAGAGATTTCGATCAGGGAAAGGAAAGAGATTCGGGTTATATTTATGGCTCCTCTATGCCTCGTAGCTATTTTGCCGGAGCAAAGTTGATGTTCTGAAACAATTTCTAATGTTTATAAACACTTAAAAGCCACAGTTTTGCTGTGGCTTTTATTTTTTATACAAGAGACATGTTTTGTAGGTGTTTGATTATTAGCTATATGTGTTAATATAAAATTATAATTTAACAGATTTTGTTTAATCTATGTAATTTCTGAGTGGTAAATTATCTTTGCATTCAGAATAATTAACATAAGAGGGACCGCAAAAAATCTTTTGATTTTTAATATTAAATAAAATCACGGAGTGAATAAGTGTAATCACATAAAAAGGGGAATATTGCTAATCTTTTTGGGGATATTGCTTGTGAGCTTGGTTCAAGCTCAAGAATCCAAGTCCCCTATATTTTCATTTTCTAAGAGTTACCCGGATTATGTCGTTTTTTTACCCGAGGGGAAAATAGATTCGGTTTTTTATCATGCGCATTCTTCTATTATACCGGTTATATTTAAAGTGAATAAATACGATTTGTTTCCTAATAAACAATTGGATAGTATCGTCGAAGTGTTGAGCCGAGTACAAAAAGACGCTTCGGTACGTATAGCCTATCTTTGGATCGGAGGAAGCGCTTCTCCCGAGGGGCCTTCTAAATGGAACCATAAGTTGGGGGAGTATCGTTCGCAAGCGTTGGCGAAATATTTATCGAAAGAAACAGGATTTCCGAAGGATTTGATGAGGGTGGAAAATCTGTGGGAAGATTGGTACTCTTTTGAACTTGCATTGAAGAATGGGGCAAAGATTCCCAATAAAGAAAAAGTTCTCGATATTTTGGGGAAAGAGAAAGACAATGAACGGAGAAAGTCGCAGATTATCGCTCTCGACAAGGGCTATACATGGCATAGAATTATTCGCGATATATTCCCTCCGTTCCGCAATGCACGTATGGCTATCGTATGCCATGAACGGCCTGAACGTATTCCGGTAAATGTCGAGAGGTTATCTTTCGACTATTCGTTGCCTGTAAGGGAACCGGTATCTTCGTTTCCGATGAATACGGCAGAAAATCGAAGAAGAGTGATTGCCGTTAAGACCAATTTGTTGTTTGTCGCTGCGCTGACCGCCAATCTCGGTTTTGAGGCCGAGCTGTGGCCTCACTGGTCGATAGACCTTCCGGTATGGTATTCGCCTTACGATATTACATCGACTCGTAAGTTGCGTTTGCTGGCGGTTCAACCCGAAGTACGGTGGTGGCCGGGAGCGGTTATGAATGGTCATTTCATAGGGTTGCATACTCATGTGGCGGGGTTCAATGTCGCCATAAACGATAAGGCGCGTTATCAAGATCCTAACCATGCGCTTTGGGGTATGGGGCTGAGCTATGGATATGCCTTTTCATGGGGAAAGGACAATCGGTGGGGAATAGAGTTTAACATAGGAGTCGGTTTTGCCGAGTACGATTATGATGCCTATCGTAATCGCAGAAATGGCGCTTTATTTAAATCCGGTTCCGATGTCTATTGGGGAGTTACGCGTGCAGGAGTAAATCTGTCGTATAAATGGTCTTTCGCTCGTAGGAATAAGAAAAACAGATAGGAATAGAGATGAAAGAGTACGGTTTTCATATCATAGCGTTTGTTTGCATTGTGTCGTTATTCGTAACGGCATGTGACAAAACGATCCATCAATATCCCGAGTCGGAGAAAACATGGGTAATGGTGGAACTGAATGCCGATCGTACACCTCCTGTGTATTATAAAGAATTGACGTATGATACTGAGGGTGAATCTTCGATAAATGATTTAGAACCTGTCCTTTCGGGAAATTACACAGCCGATGGGCGATTGTGTTTGCGCTTTGTTGTCGAGCTGTATAAAATGCCGGGGGCGACGGACGATGTGAATAAAGGCAATCTGGTAGAACGCCGTGAAATATCGGTAGAAAGATTGACAGACGCTCCGCAAGATACATTGTATTTCTGTTTGGCAGATGGAATTTATAAAATGTTGGCATGGGCCGATTATGTGCCGAAGGAAGAGCCTGCCGACTGGCATTTCAGTACCGATAAACTCGATGCCGTTAGGGCGAATGTATCTCATAAACCGTTGGATAATCATCATAAAAATTCGGCTGCCGGGAATTGTGATTTTATAGTCGATTCGAGCCGAGATGATAAAGCAGGTCCGGTTAGGTTGTCGGGAAATGAGGCTTCTGGGGCAGCTGTCGATGGTCGTATGGTTTCGGTATATATGGAGCGAGCCTCTGGCCGTTTTCGGTTATGGGCTACCGATTTACAAGAGTTTAGAAAGAAAAGGAGTGCTGTGGACGATTTGCATATTAAAATCATATACAAGCAATATGTCAGTGTCGGATATAATGTGGGAACAGAAATGCCCAATGCTTTTGTCGAGACTCGTACAATGGAAACCGCTCCCACGACACTGACCGATGATGGAACGCTTCTTTTGGCTTATGATTATGTGCTTGCTTCGGATCGTCGGGAAGACCACGTGCTGGTAGATGTCTTTGTATACGATGGAAATGGGAAAGAAATAAATCATTACCAGAATATCGACGTACCTCTTTATCGCAATAGAGAGACCGTTATTAAGGGGCCGTTTTTGACAAAGACCATAGGAAGCGGCGATATCGGTATTGACGATGATTTCGATAATGAACATGTTGTGGTGATACCCGATTGAGAATATATTTTTAACCATTTTATATTATTTCATCATGAAAAAGAGTTATTATTTTTTAGCGGGAATGGCTTTGTTGGGACTGATGACAGGCTGTTCCAATGAATTGGACGAACCCGGGGCGAACCCGAACGGCGACGCAGTGCGTATCATGTTCGAAGCTCCCGAAGCCTTGCAGGTGACACGTGCGGTGACCGGTACGAATAGTGCACAAGGAGGAGTGACAAACGTAGATTGGAGTAAGTACGATCTTCGTTATCAGGTGGCTGTTTATTCCGAAGATGGTGCGACATTGCTCGTTGCACCCCAGACTCAGGTAGTCGATACCTATGGACCTGTTTCCTTCGAATTTCGTCTTACGCCGAACAATACCTACAAATTTGTAGCGTGGGCCGATTTTGTAAAACAAGGAGAAACGTCCGATTTGCATTATAACACGTCCGATTTTACCGATATTTCGATAAAAGATGGGCTTGATGCTCAATTGAACGACGAGAGTAGAGATGCCTATTTCTTTATGAAAAATATCTCGGTGACACAAACGTTCGGTGAAACCATGACTTTGAAACGCCCGTTTGCGAAACTTCGTGTGATTACCACCGATTGGGCATCCGAAGGCATGGAGATGCCCGATAATTTCAAGGTCGCTTATCACGATTGTGTACGATTCTCTGCTTTAAATGCCGTTACCGGCGAGGCTGTCGGTAGTGCCGATGCCGAAAGTTCGAAGGTTTATACCGCAGCGATTATGCAAGATGAAACAGGTGATAAATTTTATGAAGGGGGATATGATGCTACTGCGAATAACCGTACGTTGGTAGTCGACTATCTCATTACCGGCGACGAGCAACGTGCCATACATTTCAGTTTGGAGATGTTGAAAGGAACAGCCCCGGTCGTTACAAAAGATTTTACAACCAATATACCCGTACAAAGGAATTATCTCACTACGATTTTGGGAAATCTGTTGACTGTGGGCGGAACGATAGATGTAGATATTCAGGAAGGTTTCAAGAACGAATGGATCGAGGGCGAAGAATGGTGGAACCCGGAGGAAATCACACCTTCTCAACCGGCTTACGATGAACAGACCAATACCTATTCGGTCTATACGAGAGAAGAGTTTGCTTGGCTGCCTACTCATATAGACGATATGCTTACGGCTACCCCCGGTTTTACTTTGCGTATCTGCAACGATATAGATATGAGCGGTGTCGAGTGGAGCCCGATTTATCCCGGTTCCAGCGGTAGGACATATACGGTCGACGGACAAGGTCACACGTTGCGCAATTTTTCCATGAGCGGGAAGTTCGGGGCGGTCTATGAGTATAAGCTGGGTTCATTTGTTTTGGGTAGATATAATGCATATACCGGCGTATGGGGAAAATTCGACGGTATCATGAAGAACCTTACTTTCGAAAATATAACGATCAATGGTCTTGCCCATGCGGAGTTCCCGGTAAAAGATGTAGACGGAGAACCCGTCGATCACAGCAAAGAGTTCTCTTATTTTGCAGGGTGTATCGGTTATACCGGAGGTAATCAGTGGAGTATGAACAGCAAGTTCGAGAATGTACACGTCAGACACATACAGATTAAGTCGTCTGCCACTCCTTCTCAAAATCTCGGTGGTCTGGTTGGTTGGATTGGTTCAGGCGGAGGAAATGCCGGGAATAGAGTCGCCGCTTTAAAAAACTGTTCTGCGACAGATGTACATCTCACGGGATATCAGGCCGGCGGTCTTGTCGGACAAGTGTTAGGCGATCGAGGCGTATCGTTCGATGATTGTCAGACGGAAAATGTCTATATACGTTATTCGAGTATTTCGTCATCATCAGGTTTTATAGGGAATATTGGCGACGGTGGAATTAACATCAGTTGGTCGGCAGCCATAGAAATCAATAATTGCAACCCGGCTCAAAACGTTTATTACATCAATGACAGAACCGGGGAGCCCAATACTACTTATAAACCTCAGAGTCCTTTCTACGGGCATAAAAACAGTGTCGATGTGGTAACGATTACTCCGGAGGAAACGACAGAACCGTAACGATCATCGGGAACAATTTTGTGACAGAATATTATTGTTTGGTAGAATTCAATATAGAAAATGGGGTTGTGTCGAAACATCGACACAACCCCATTAAAAAAATGACAGTTTCTGACCACGCATACAGAAGTACTCTAAGCAAAAGGGTTAGAAGCTATTTGAATTAATATCTTTAATTTTCTCCTCTCCTGCGCAGTCATTCCCCGTAATGCTGAGACGTGGCAGGGGAGAAGTGAAAAATCGATCTTTATTTCATTCAGAAAAAGGAATACCGCTTGCCTCTCTCAGAATCGCCCTTTATTGGGCTTTCCTCTCTGTATTGTCGTCATACTTCCTCTTCCTTTACTCGCAAAATGCGAATAGGTTTGGTCCTATTATTTGGTCATTAGTTTTAAAACGATATAGCCCCCGAATATTTGCAGAAGCATGCCGGGAATGCCTATTCGAAAATCTTGTATGGCGGTGAAAAAATTACCTGCAATAGCCCATTCTACAAGGCTCCCTGCTACTTGATAGGAGAGTACGACTCCCGTTAAGATGAGTAGAGAGATTTTCCCGAATCGATATGCGGCATATCCGGCGGCTGCGGCCAACAATATCGATTTGGAGAGAATCGCGGGTAGGACTTCGGGTAAAGGCATCCCGAACAGCATGGAGTTTATGAGGGGCGAGAGTACTGCCGTGAGCAACCCCACGCGCCACCCGTATTTATAGGCTCCGATAAGCGTGAAGAAATAGATGGGCAATAGCATGGGGCCACCCAGATGAATCGTATGACACAATTGGGGAAGAAGAATATTCGCCGCTATGAACAGGGCGGAAAAACCGTAGGTTCTCGCATTGTTATACTCTAAGGAATAGAGTTTTGCCGTGGTTGTTTGCATAGTCGTTTATTATTTATTGTTATTAATCCAGTTTTACCAGTTCGTATTTTTGACTGCCCAAACCTATTTGTTCCCCGTACTCCAACGTATGCATGCCGTGACGGGAATCAATACGTTCGATGAGGTGGATTTTTTCGTGGTCTTCCGATGCTCTCACCAAATCGGTACAGGCCTTGTCGAGAGCGACCGGGTCGAGTGATGCGAGGATACCTATGTCGCCCATTTTCGGATCTTCGGGGGAGGCATCGCAGTCGCAATCCACAGATAGGTTATTGGCTACACTTATATAAATGATTTTCTCACCGCAATGTTCAGCCACCGATTTGGCGGCTTCGGCCATCGACTCCAAGAAATCGTCTTGTGCAGGCAGGTTTTCCCACGGGTTCCCTTTGGTTTTCCCGGCAGAATGTATCCATGCTTTTCCGGTAGATGAAGCGATGCCGATGGACATGTTTTTTATTGCTCCGCCGAATCCTCCCATAGCATGGCCTTTGAAATGAGAGAGGATTATGGTAAAGTCGTAGTTCGGGTAATGGGCTCCCACATAATTCTCTTTAAGGTGCTTACCGCCGTGTACGGGTAGGGCTGTTTCTCCTTCCGAATCCATGATGTCGACAGGGGCGATAGCCGTGAAACCGTGGTCGGCAGCAGCTTTCAGATGGCTTTCTGTGTCAGCTCTTCCACCCCCGTAGGCCGTGTTGCATTCGACGATCGTTCCGTTCACCTTCTGTACGAGGTCTTTGATAAGAGCCGGTTGTAAGAAGTTATGACCACCCGGTTCTCCGGTAGATAGTTTTACTGCGACTTTTCCGGTCGCTTTGCGGTTCAACGCTTCGTATATTTTCACTAAGTTCTCGGAAGAAATCTCTTTGAACATGTATACTTTGGGCGTTTCATTGTCCTTTTTGGAAAGTTGAGTTTCCGAATTTTGTGCGCGGGTGTTACAGCTTATCCCTATAAGGGCGGATAAGAAAGCGCATAGGGCGATATTGATGTACTTTTTCATATATGTGTGTGAATGAAAGAAATTAAAATTTTACGTTTATACCGGCCATGATTGTAGCTTTGGGCATGGGGTATCCAGCATTTATTTCGTATCGTTGTGCCAAGAGGTTTTCTCCACGTGCCCAAATGTCGAACCATTCGGTGACTTTGAACGACCCGTTGATGTTCCATAGTATGAAATCTTCGGTTTGAACATGGTCTACGTTTGTGTAGAGATTGGCTACATATTGGAGGCCGGTGGAGACAGTCCAGCGATTTTTGGAGAACATGGCTCCGGCATAGAACTTATGTTCGGGTGCGCCGAGTACCGGATTGTCCATGTGCAGATAGCTGTAATTGGTTTCGACCGACCAATGGGGGTGAATACGGTAAGCAGCTTCCACTTCGACTCCGGTGTTGTCTATTTTCCCGGTGTTCATGTTCAAGGGTGTCGCTCCCGCACGAGGTACGGCGACGATCAGATTTTTCCCGTCGATATAAAAAACATTGATACCATACGACAATCTTCCGTCGAGTAAACGTTGGGCGAAGGCCAGTTCGTAATTCCACATGGACTCTGGGCGAAGGTCGGGATTTTTGGGCGGGAACATATACATTTCCCGTATGGTAGGATAGCGAAATCCTTTGCCTGCACTTGCTTTCAATTCGATGGAGCCGGGTAAATGGAACGATAATCCCGCTTGTGGAATCCATTCCGTACCGATATGTGAATGGTGGTCGATACGTATACCGGCATCGAGGGTGAGCCAATGGCTGATGTCTTGCCGAAAATCGATATAACCGGCTATTTCGTGCTGTACTTTATCGACGATGTGTTCACGTTCTCCGTTTCGTTCACCTTCGACGTAACGGTTTTGTGCTTTGCCACCGAAGCGGTAGTAGTCAACTCCGGCAGTCAGGCGGTTGCCGGTAAAAAGCTGTGCGCTTTGATACCACGATATGCCCATCATATCGTCGTGCGAGTCGAACCGGTATGGTTTGGGGTTATTCTTGTCGTCGGGGTTGGTGGTATAACCGTCGTTGATCCAATGGTCTCCCCAGTTGTAGAAAAAGCTCACAGCTCCCGATGTGCGTTCATAACGGTTTTCTACGGCAACCGAGGTCATACCGCGGGTGATACTTTGGTCTGCGTCGATCATCGGGTCGGTTACCTCACCCGGTTGCGAAGCGTTGAAGTGGGTGACATTTACGTCGCCGCGGATATTCCAATAGGGAGAAAATTCATAACCCAGTTTGGCATATCCCCCGTATTGCTCGAATCCCATATTTCGGCGATGTCCGTCGGTTCGGTTGTACGAACCGCTTATCAGGCTGGTAAATCCACCTTTTCGAATGCGGTTCGTGACTTCGCTCTGTAAAGTGTTGAACGAACCGTATCCTAAGTTGAGGTTGGTTTTTACTCCCTCCTCATGCAATTGGCGGGTAACGATGTTGATAACGCCACCCATAGCGTTCGAGCCGTACAATACCGAGGCTGGTCCGTGCAAGACTTCCACTCGTTCGGCCATTAGCGATTGGTAAGCATCGGCGATAGGGTGTCCCATTAGTCCCATATATTGGGGGTGTCCGTCGATGAGAACCATCAAGCGTCCCGATCCGCTGCCTATTCCCCGTAACGACATGCCACCGGCCGCACCTCCCGATACACCGTAACCCATGATACCTCTGGCTGTGATGAATAGTCCGGGTACTTGTTGGGTAAGTATAGGGAGAATCGACGGTTGCATGCTCTGCTCGATTTGTTTACGGTCTATGACGGAAATAGTCATAGGCAAATGACGAATATCTGTCTCATTGCGAGTGCCGGTAACGACCACTTCATGGATTTGTATCGGGTCGATCAGTTTTCCATTTGAGGTTTTCGTTATATTTGGCAACGAGTCGGTTTGAGCCGATGCCGTTATTTCTCCTAATGCAAAAAATAAAAGTAAAAGTTTTGTCCTCATGCGTTTATATATTCTTCATCGTGTTCATGAAATCGTCTATCTCTGCGAGACAATCTTCCGGAGTTTCCAAATTTTTACAACGACTCTCCAACGGACACCAGCCGGTTCGAGTACGGTTGATAATGTATTCTGTCTCGATTTTGTATTCGGGTTCTATGCCGTGAGATTGAAACAAGGAGAGTGCCGGCCGACTGATGACACCGGCGAACACTTCTTTTACGCCTCCCAAGATCATCAAGGCCGCTGCGGCCTTTCCTATGACTTTGTCGGCAATGAATGATCCGTTGAGAAAATCCGGTTCTTCTTTCAATAATCGGTAAATATCTTTTACGCCTCGTTCGTGAAACAAGCGTATTTCGTGATTATTGCAAATAATGCAGGAACATTGTTCGGCAAAGAGCCGATTGATGATTTCTTGTTTTTTTTCGGTAGTCATTTTTATTACTGTGTTTAGAACCCGAACCGTTGAGCTGCCTGATGCATGGACTCTATGATTTTAACTCCGAACGGGCAACGGACTTCGCATGCGCCGCATTCGACACATTCCGAGGCATGGTGTGTGAGTGCCTTGTAGTGTTCTCGCACGGTTTCGGGTATTTCTCCTTGTGCAACAGTTAAGTTATAAAATTTGTTCACGGCGGCAATATCTATTTTTGAAGTACAGGGCGCACAATGACCGCAATACATGCAATGACCTTTCCACGAGAATTTCTCCAAGCCGGTCATTACGGCGGTATAGTCGCGTTCTTGTGGAGTGGCATAGCTCCAAGCGACTGCCTCGGCGATTTCTTCCCTATTTTTGCAGCCTACCATGACGGCCGCCACTCCCGGACGCGTCAGTGCATATTCGATGGCTTGCACGGGTGTCATGGTCCGGCCGAAGGGGGAATTTTCTTTATTCAATAAGTCGCCTCCGCCATAAACTTTCATTACGTCGATACCCACGCCTTCCCTTTCGCACAAGGTATAGAATTGTTCCCGAACCGGGTCTATATTCTGCAAAGCGTTGGTATAACTTTCTTCTGCCCACAGTGTGTCGACATCTTCGTTGGGAGTAACAGGGATTGATGGAAAATAAAACGACATCTATCAGCCCCGTTTTGACCGCCATGCTCGCCACGGTCGGATTGTGGCTGCTCATGCCGATGGCCCGTATCTTTCCCTCGGCTTTCAACCGTTGCGCGATTTCGATGATTTCATGATCGAATACCGTGTGAAAGTCTTTTTCGGCATCCACGTAATGTATCATACCGATGTCGAGATAATCGGTGCGCAGTTGTTTCAAAAGCGCTTCGAAAGAGGCTATGGTCTTTTGGGGGTTACGGGTACGCAGGTATTGGTCGTTTTCCCATGTGGTACATAGGTGACCTTGTATGACGAAATTTTCTCGTCTTCCCTCTAAGGCAAATCCGATATGGCTTCTAAGGTCGGGATTCGAAGAATAGATGTCCACGAAATTGATTCCGTTTTCTATGGCGAAATCGAAATCGGCCTTGACCTCTTCGGCGGTTTTGTGCATGAACCCTTCGCAACCAAGAGCGATGGTACTTACCCGGATTCCGGTTCTTCCTAATGTTCTATATTCCATAACGAGGCTTTAAAATTCTCTTCCTTGTTTCAGGTCTTCGACAAACTTGTCGATGCGTTGCATTTCTTCCGGGATATGAATGTTTTGCGGACAATGGTGCACGCATTGGTTGCATCCGATACAATGGTTGGCTTGGCGCAGTTTGGGAACACTTCGGTCATACCCGACAAGAAACGCCCGGCGGGCTTTGCTATAATTGGCATCTCGGGACGATGAAGGCATGTTTCCCTCGTTTATACATTTGTTGAAATGCAGCAGAATACCCGGAATATCCAGTCCGTAAGGACAAGGCATGCAATATTTGCAATCGTTGCACGGTATGGTCGGGTAACGCAATAATTGTTGTGCCGTCTCTTCCAGAAATTCTTTGTCGGCGTCGCTCAGTGGGTCGAGCGGACAAAACGTGCGCAGATTATCTTGCAGGTGTTCCATGTAAGTCATGCCGCTCAGTACGGTCAATACACCGGGAAAAGAGCCGGCAAAACGGAATGCCCATGATGCCACGCTCGATTCCGGTTTCCTCTGTTTCAGTTTGGCGGCTATGTGATCGTGTACATTCGACAGGCGGCCGCCTAATAACGGTTCCATGATAATGGCGGGTATTCCCCGTTTCGATAATTCTCCATAGAGATATTCGGCGTTGGTGTTCCGTTCGTTTACTTCTTTGGCATGCTTCCAATCGACATAATTGAGTTGTATCTGTACGAAATCCCATTTGAATTCATCTTGGCGGGAAAGAAGATAGTCGAATACCTTGATGTCTCCGTGGTAAGAAAATCCGAGGTTCCGTATTCGTCCGGCTTGTCGTTCGGCGAGGAGGAAATCGAGGACCCCGTTATCAATGTAACGGGCGTTGAATTCCTGTAATCCGTTCCCCATGCCTACGCCATGCAGCAACAAATAATCTATGTAGTTTACTTGTAGTTCTTTGAACGAATTGTGATACATGGCTATCGAAGCCTCTCGGCTCCAAGTCGAGGGCGCGAAATTCGATAGTTTCGTGGCGATGAAATATTTGTCTCTCGGATAGCGGCTGAGGGCGATTCCGGTAGCCCGCTCCGAGCGGCCTTTGCAATAGGCGGGAGATGTATCGAAATAATTTACTCCGTGGGTAATGGCGACATCGACCAGCTTATTGACAGTTTCTTGGTCTATATCGTCGCTGCTGTCTCTGGCACTGTTGTTCGAGACGGTCGGCCAGCGCATGCATCCGTAACCCAGTAGAGATACTCGGTCTTGGGTCGATGGGTTTATCCGGTAGGTCATCTGGTCGGTGGGAATATCGGTTGTCGCCGTGTATGCCGATTCTTGTTTGTTTTTGCAGCCGGGAAGAAGGGTTGCCGATGTGACGGCAGCCGCACCACCCAATACTTTCAGGAAATCCCTTCTGTCTAAATTCTTTTTATGTTCGTTTTTCATTGCTTTTCGTTTTGGAGATTAGATGATACGATGGTGTTCGTGACCTTCTACATAGATCGCGCTGAACGGACGTGCCGGACACAGGTTTTCGCAAGTACCGCAACCGATACAGCGTTCCGTATTGATGACCGGGATCATTATGGTCTTGTCCTGTTCGCTGTTTTCGCGACCTCCTCTATGTCGGTGACGGCCGTGGAACGGAACCATTTGTATAGCTCCGACAGGACAATGTCGAGCACAATTCCCGCAATCTACTCCGTCGGTAAACGGGATGCAGTTCTTTTTCACCCATACGGCGTGGCCTATCTGTATGCTCGATTTTTCGGCAACGGTGATGGGGCGTATGGCTCCTGTCGGGCATACCTCCGAACACTTGGTACATTCGGGACGGCAATATCCGCGTTCGTACGACATTTCGGGCTGCATGAAAGTCATCAGATTACCCGATGGCCGCAAGACTTGATTAGGACAAGCCGATATGCACAACTGGCATGCCGTACAATGCTGGACTATGTTCGATGCGCTTAGCGAACCCGGTGGGGTAATGGGAGTGATTCGGTTGGGAATTTTTTTATCTTCGATGACCGCTAGACCTCCGTCTACTTTTTTCTCCTGAGCTTTCAATAAGGCAGTACCGGCCAACAATCCGGCGAACGAGAGGAACTCTCGTCTGGGATTTTCCTTTTTGTCTTCATGTGCTGGTTCGACAGATTCCGAAGTAGTCTTTTTTCGGGGAAGGTATCGTATAGCTCCCTGTCTGCACTTTTCGATACAATCCATGCAAGCCACGCAACGGCTGTAATCGATGATGTGGTTTTTGGCATCGATACACGAGGCTTTGCAGTTGCGGGCACACAATTGGCAACCGTTACATTTTGTCGTGTCGATAACGGGGCGGAAAAGAGAGAATCGGGACAATAGCCCCAGAACAGTACCCACCGGGCAAATCGTGTTGCAATAGGTGCGCCCGTTTTTCCATGCTAATATAAGTAACGAGACGAATGTGACGAGGGCAATGATAAAAGTGGGTATGCTTTTCAGCCACACGTCGGTGGAATAGAACGCATAACTGTCGATACGCTCGGCAAAGTAAGCGAGTAAATTGTTTCCCCATTGATAGAGCGGAGCGAACAGATTGGATGCGATTCGTCCGTATGCGCTGTATGGAGCGATAAGGGCCGCAATAGCAGTGAATCCGGCAAGCAGGGCGACGATGAACAATGCCAACATGCTGTAACGCAGCCATGAGATAGCCGGTGAATAACGGAATCGGTTCTTTTTTCGTTTACCCGATATCCACGAAACGATATCTTGGAATACACCGAGCGGACAGATTACCGAGCAGTAGACACGTCCGAACAATAAAGTGAGGATAACGAGGAATGCGACGACTCCTACGTTCAAAGCCAATACGGCCGGGAGGAACTGTATTTTAGCGAGCCACCCGAACCACAGATGCAGAGTCCCCGTGAAATCGAGGAATAATAAGGTGATTAGCGTGAAACAGATAGTCGCTGCGACTATCCTGATTTTTCTTAACATAAAGGTTCGTTTTTAGCTGTTAAATGATATATTGCGATAAATCTGTTGGGCATAGTACAGAAAATCGCTACGAAAATACACAAAGATTTTTTAATTTTTTTTGCTCATAATCAATAAAAAAGAGTTTTTTATATTCTTTTTTCCCTTCTCGATTTTCCATTTGCAATGGAAGAAATAAGACGATATGATTCGAAAAGTAACGGCCTATGGTGTAAATGTCGATTTTATAGGCTTTCTTTTTTCCGAACTTAGATCACCTTCATTTCAGAATACAAAGATAAATGGGAATATTAGTGATATATGTAGATAAATTACGGATAGTTGTACCAATTTTACAGATACATAGCAGCTCCTTTCCCTTTGCGAACATACTCCTTTATTGCTAATGCAGAGTCCCCCGTAATACTACGGGACACGGTAAGGAGAGAAGGGATAATACCTTCGATAACGGGAACAGAGTGATGCATATCCCTCTCCCCCTCTGCTCACGTTTAACGCGATAGGGGTGTGTCACGTGGTGAGGAAATATAGGGGTGATAAGTGTTTGAGTTTGGGTTACAGGCTGCTGGCGAATATCCCGGCAGTAGCTATTGATTCCATTTCCAACAAATACTTTTTGGCTGTGAGCCCGCCTCCGTAACCGGTGAGAGACCGGTCGCTACCGATCACTCTATGGCAGGGTACGAAAATGGAGATGGCGTTTGCCCCGTTGGCATTCGCTACGGCGCGAACGGCGTTCGGTATGTCCAGTCGTTTAGCCATTTCACCATAAGAAAGAGTTTGTCCATAAGGGATTTCCAATAATTTGTGCCATACTTTTTTCTGGAAATCCGTACCAGTAAATAGTATGGGAATATCGAACGTTGTCCGCTCTCTTTTGAAATACTCGTCTAATTGTCGGGCGGCTTCTTGAATGATATCCGATTTCCCTTCTTTATAGTCCGCATTCAACAGGTTTTGTAATCTTTTGTCCACTCTGCCCTGATGTTTTTCTATCACCCAGTTGCAAAGGCAAAGTCGGTCTTCGTATGAACCGAGTATTAAATCCCCGCAAGGAGAGGGATAGTGTTGTGTTAGAATCACATGTTCTGTATTCATGATCGTTTCTTTTTAGTCGTTGCGTAATCTTTCATTCCTTCGATGGCTCCACCGGCTACCGCCCACAGGTATAGACTGGCCACACTGCTGTAAGGCGAATAACGTCGGCGATATTTTTCAAACAGTTTACGGGTTATGTCGCGATGGTGATATACCATTCGTAGCCCTCTTTGAATGGCGAGGTCGCTATAACTTAGAATATCTGGACGTTGCATGGAAAATAACATGAGCATTTCGGCACTCCATATGCCTATCCCGTCGAGTTTTGACAAGCATTCGATGACTTCTTCGTCGGTCTTGTCGTAAAGCCCGTGAATGTCGAACTCTCCGTTCAATATCTTTGTGGCTGCGCGTTTAATGTAGGTCACTTTTTTGAATGAGATGCCAAAGCGTTGCAATTCTTCATCGGTCAGGCTTGTGACTCTTTGGGGTGTAATTTCTCCTAATGAAGATTGTATCCGCTGCCAAATAGTCTCATGAGCCTTTGTTGAAATTTGCTGCCCTACGATGGAATGTACCAATGCTGCAAAAAGGTTCGGAATGACTCTCCTTTTTACCCAGCCTACCTTGTCTATGATTTCAGACAGGCGTTTGTCCCTCTGTTTCAAGTAAGAGAGTTCTTTTTCTCCGTATTGAAAATATTCTGTCATATTTCTTTTGCTTTCATCTTGTTATCGATTTGAGGGTTTTATGTTAGGTAAAAATCCGGCGATGATACCCAATAGAGGCAGCAGTGCACTGACTTTGAAAATAAATTCTATACTCGTTTCATCGGCAAGCCAGCCGAAGAATGCGGAACCGATTCCTCCGAGGCCGAACATAAGTCCGAAGAAAATACCCGAGATCATTCCTACTTTATCCGGCTTTAAATCGGTAGCATAGACCAGTATGACAGAAAAGGCCGATGCGATGATAAAACCGATGATAACGGCTATGACGAGTGTCCAAAACAGATTGAGGTATGGCAGTACGAGTGTGAAGGGGGCTGCACCGAGGATAGAAAAAAGAATGACGTATTTTCGTCCGTACCGGTCGCCGAGGAACCCTCCGAGCAAAGTCCCTATGGCCAGTGCTGCAAGAAAAGCGAATAGGCAAAGTTGCGATTGTTGTACAGTGATGCCGAATTTTTCGATTAAAAAGAAGGTGAAATAACTCGTCATGCATGAGATAAAAAAGTATTTCGAGAATAGCATGATTACCAGAATAATCAGAGCATTGCGGATTGCTTTCTTACTCAAATTACAACTTGTCGTTTGTTGAGCTCGATGCGACATTCCGGTTTGGGAAAGCGTCAGCTTGTACCAATATCCTACCCGCACCAGTATGGCAGAGGCGAGCAATGCTGCGATTGAAAACCACCCGACGGCATGTTGCCCGTAAGGAATAATAATCAATGCGGCGAGTAATGGCCCGATAGCACTTCCTCCGTTTCCGCCGACCTGAAAGATAGATTGGGCCAGACTTTTCCTGCCCCCCGATGCTATTTGTGCCACTCGGGATGCTTCGGGGTGGAATACCGAAGAACCGCAACCGATAATCGCGACAGCGAGGAGAATCAAGAAAAAGTTCGAGGCGAAAGCAAGCAGCAATAACCCCGTTAGGGTAAAACACATGCCAGCGGACAACGAATAGGGCTGAGGTCGGCGGTCGGCATATTGTCCTACAAAAGGTTGGAAAACGGAAGAGGTCAGTTGGAATACCAGTGTGATGATGCCTATTTGTGCGAAGGTAAACCCGAAATTATCTTTCAAGACAGGATACATGGCGGGGATAACCGATTGAATCATATCGTTCAATAGGTGGCAAAAACCCATGGCGAACAATATTGTATAGGCTGTACCTTTTTGGACATGGGGATGCCCTTTGAGTTTAATTAAAATGCTCTTCATCGGATTCCTTTTCTATGTTTACGTCCTTCCATAATAGTTTGGCCGCTCGCATGGCCGACTCTATATTTCCTGTTTCGATGTGGTGCAACAGCCTTTCGTGTAGCGGTTGCGATTTCATAAGATAAGTGGTGTCCTCATAAATGTAGTCGTATCCGGAGGTAAGGTGAACCGTCATGCTGTGGTAAAGCTCGGACAATATCTCGTTATGCGTAGCCCGGGCTATCGAGTTATGAAAATTTATGTCGGCGGCGATACACCGTCCGACATCGCCCGATTTTGCGGCTTCTCCTCTTTCTTGGATATGTTGTTTCATATTTTCCAGATCGGTCTTTGTTCTCCTTTGTGCGGCCAGTCGGGCAATGGGAGCTTCGATGATGTCCCGTACTTCCCGCAGTTCCTGTATGTCTGCTCGTTTCAATCGTTGGTGGAATGGTTCATTGGTTTCCGTAACGCTTTCCACGAAAGTACCCCGTCCCTGTTGCACACTCAGGTATCCCATGTTTACAAGCATTTTGATGGCTTCTCGTACAGTGGAGCGACCTACGCCGAACAGCTTCATTAACTCAGGTTCGGTAGGTAGCTTTTCTCCTTTGGTCAATTTCCCGTCGTTTATTTGTTCCCTGATTAGGGAGGAGACTTCCTCCGCGAGCGACTTCTTTTGAAGGGTTGTATTTATATCCATAATAAGTCTTATGATAATATCATCTGATGAATTTTTTGCGTTGGTAAACGTACTTATTTTTTAGAAGACAAGAAAATAAAAAGTAAAATTTAACTCGGTTTTTTGATGTGTTGATTCGCAAAATACTCCTTTTTGCGAGGAAAAAAATAACATTGATAACTCTTTAACTGTCGTTTCCCGTAGCATCATGGGGTTGGGTAGAATAGATATAGAAGGGGTCGTAGGGTGGAGGTATTGATGTCGTTTAAAGTCAAGAGAAATATCATATACGTGTCGTTAGCGGTGGTATGGTTTGGGAAAGAGACTGTTTATCCTATACACTATTCGGCAGGATTTGTCGTTTAATATATGTATAATAGCAAAACGAGTATCATGGAAAAACGTCAGGAGGAGAGTTTGATATGGCTCGATTGGGCCAAGGAATTACAGTTTATTGCACAAGCGGGTTTGACCTATTCAAAAGATCCGTTCGATTTGGAGCGGTTTCAACGAATACGCGAAATTTCGGCGGAGATAGTGAGTCGGCAGACCGGATTGTCTTTTGAACGAGTGACGGATCTTTTTTGTGGCGAGACCGGATTCCAGACTCCCAAACTCGATACGAGGGCTGCTATTTTTCAAGACGGAAAAATCCTGTTGGTCGAGGAGAGGGACGGTACGTGGTCGTTGCCCGGAGGGTGGGTCGATGTGAACCAAACCGTCAAAACCAATACCGAAAAAGAGGTGCTCGAAGAAGCCGGGCTCGAAGTCGAGGCTGTCCGTCTGCTTGCTTTGCAAGATCGCAATCTCCATAACCGGCCGCCCTATGCCTATAACGTATGTAAAGCCTTTGTCTTGTGCGAAATCAAAGGCGGCTCGTTCCGTCCCAATATAGAAACACAGGGTAGTGCCTATTTCGCTTTGGACGAACTGCCGCCACTCTCTGAGGACAAAGTTACTCGCGAGCAAATCGTCCTCTGCTTCGAAGCCGTGCAAACTGACGATTGGGTAGTCCCTTTTGACTGATTTGAATAACGATTGGAATCCGTTTCCCGAAACTTCGTTTTTAGATGTCTTTCCCTTTTCCCGCTTTTTATCGGATAGGCCTCAGAGAGAATTAAGATTGGATCGTTTTCTTCAAATCTTATTTCTTTGTAATGTATTATAAAGCGTCGATAATACGAATCGCATTCAACGCATTTGGAAATCCTATGTAGGGAAGGCATTGTATCATCGCTGCGATTTGGGTGGCTTTGTCGTTTCCAGCCTTGATATTGCCCTTGCTGTGCGAATGTATTTGAGATTCGGCTCCGATAGCTGCTAATGCACAAAGAGAAAGTAGTTCCCTTGTTTTGATGTCGAGTCCAGAACGGGTATAGAAATCGCCGAAACCTACTTCGGTGAGAAACCGAGGGAGACTTTCATTCATTTCGTCGGGTAAGTTACTAAATGTTCGGGCTATTTCGTCGCCGTATAGGGGGTATTGTATCTCTTTCCCTTTTTCGTATCGGTTGTCTTCATTCACCGTTCCTTGTGCTTCCAGAGGTAAAGGGATTCCTTTTTCTTGAAAGACTTCATTAATTGTCGAAATGGCATTCAATGTTTTGGGGAATCCGATAAATGGGGCGCATTGATAGATGGCTTCGCGCAATTCTATCGGAGATACTCCTACGTTGAGTGCCGCTGCTGCATGGGATTTCAACTGGGGGAGTGTTTGCATGGAGGCTAAGGTGACACACGTAATCATCTCGCGGGTTTTGTGGTCGAGAGAACTGGTTTCGAATACTTCGCCGAAAATGAATTTTTGAAGTATATCCATCAACTCGGGGTCGCTTCCTTTCCCTGTGAGAGCTTCACCACCGAACAATCGGGTATAATTTTGTTTACATGTTTCTATTCTGTCCATCGTCGTATCTTTTTTATCGTTTTCAGCTTCGACACCAAATGCTAAGTTTAAAGATATTCCTATTATCAGAATTATTTTTTGTTTCATAACATAATCATTTAAGGAGTTTTAGTGTTTGCAGCCATTTAACTACGTCTTGACAATTGTCGTTTACATAACTGTCTCTGATTGCCAAACCTTCTAAGAAAGATGCATCGGGGCATAATTTCTTCATGTCGGAAATAGAATGCCCGAATCGGCCTCCTCCATGAGTCATGAAAGGAACGATGGTTTTTCCTGAGAAATCGTGTCTTTCCAAGAATGTAGCCACCGGTGGCGCTATGGTGCTCCACCAGTTGGGCGAGCCGACGAATATTATGTCGTATTTATCGAAATCTTGTACATCGTTTTTCAGCGCAGGGCGATGATTGGTGTTTATCTCCTTTTTAGCTTGATCCACGACTGAATGGTAGTCGGTGGGATAGGCTTCTTGGGGTTGTATTTCGAACAAGTCGGCTCCGGTCGATCGGGTAATTTGTTCTGCAACGGTGCGGGTATTACCGCTGTGAGAGAAATAGACGACAAGTATTTTCTCATCGATCCCCTTTTTCTGAGCGGGAATGGATAGGCATGTGAGCAACATCATGATTAATATTATTTTGTTCGTCATAATTATTTGATTGTTTATTAAGAAGCTGTTTTAAATTTATAGAGAAATAATATTATCATTGCAGGCAGGTATGTTCCGGCCATATTGAGCCCCTGTCTCGCATCTTGAATCCCTTGATTTTTGTCAATAGCGGGCTATTGACAAAAATCTCGAACTCCAATCTGCTTCAACATAGGCTCAATCTGTCTCGGAATAAATTTAAAACAGCTTCTAAATTTTTTTCCCGATTTCATAAGCTTCTTTCAAAACGGGTTTTCCTTCTATATCTCCGACTTTCCATACCCCGGTTCCATAGATAATCCCTTTTTCACGAGCTCCTTCGAGACAGTCGAGAAATCCTCGGAATCCGTCAATCGTGCGTTCCATAGCCGGGATATTCGGTTCGGCGGCCGTTACGATGAAATAAAAATTTTTGTTTGTAATTTCTGTGTAGCGGGCGCAACAACGGTCGATGAGGGTTTTCATCTGTGCACTCATTGTATAGAAATAGACGGGCGTTGCCATGACTATGACATCGGCGGCAATCATTTTTTCGATCACTTCGGCGGCATCGTCTTTTTGCGGACAAGGCTTGCCGTACATGCTACATATACCGCAGCCTGTGCAGTAGTTTATGTGTTTGTCTTTTAGAAATATTTTTTCGACCGTGTGCCCGGCATCTTTACAGCCTTGTAGGAAAGCATCGCATAGGCGGTCGGAGTTGCCGCCTCGCCGCGGGCTTGAAGAAAGTATCAATACATTTTTGTTCATGTTTCTTTACCATTAGATTCGTGAGACAAAATTAGAAGGGAAATCGTAAGGGCTTTGTATATAGATTACAGATAGATATACCATTTTTACGGATTCGGAAGTTGAGGTATGAAACCTATTTGGAAAAGTATTAACTTTGTTTTCGTAAAACAGAGAATGACTGCGTTTCGTATGATTAAATATTTTTGAGAGTGTATTCTTTTTTTTGTGGAATTTTGAAAGACAAACGATTATGGACGAGATTTTGAAACTTGACAATATATTCCAATATAACGATATGATGGGACAGGAAACCTTGCACCCGTTAGTCAGCGTTGTCGATTTTTCGAAATGCAAGCCTATGCTGCATTCTCTTCAACGGTTTGGTTTTTATGCCGTTTTTTTGAAAGATGTGAAATGCGGGGATATTCGTTATGGTCGGAATTATTATGATTATCAAGAAGGAACGCTTGTTTTTCTGGCTCCGGGACAAGTCGTAGGGATTGTCAATAATGGAGAATATTTCCAGCCTAAGGGCTGGGCTCTTTTGTTCCACCCTGATTTGATACGGGGTACTTCGCTTGTACGCGAGATGAAGAACTATACTTTCTTTTCTTATGAATCGAATGAGGCGCTTCATTTGTCGGAACAGGAACGAAAAGTAATTCTCGATTGTTTTCATAATATAGAGTCGGAATTGCAACATGCTATCGATAAGCATAGCAAGACATTGATTGTAAATAATATAGAATTGTTCTTGAATTATTGCGTTCGGTTTTATGACCGGCAATTTATTACTCGCAGCCATGTGAATAAAGATATTTTGACTCGCTTCGAGAATTTGTTGAACGATTATTTTCAATCGGAGAAACCTCAAATCATAGGGCTTCCGTCGGTTCAATATTGTGCCGATTCCTTGCATTTGTCGCCTAATTATTTTGGTGACTTGATTAAAAAAGAGACCGGAAATTCTGCACAGGAGTATATACAAGCTAAGTTGATCGGAGTAGCGAAAGACCGTATTTTCGATACCAGTCTTTCGGTCAGTGAAATTGCTTATAGCTTGGGGTTCAAGTATCCACAACATTTTAGTCGTTTATTCAAGCAGAAAGTGGGTGTTACCCCTAATGAGTATCGCATGCGGAATTGATTTCCGGGATACTTTTTTATTGGAATTCGGTTGGCGGTTTTGAAATATTGATTTTGAGAATGGTTCGAAACAATTTGGACCTGTTTCTGAGCGAGGTTTTATTTACGTTTCTTTTTCCTTTTGCCTTTGGGATTGCCGGGCGTTGTTGCCTTTATCATTTTAGGTAATTGATTTTTTACCGGTCGGACGAGGGGGATTTGATGGGGCGATGTTTCTTTGACAATTGTCAGAGGATTGACTATTGTTAGATTACAAGGGTCTTGTTTTTGGTCGTTGTCAGGTATGGAATCTATGTTTTCGTTATCGCTGCGTGCCGATTGCTGTGTTGCCGAAGAGGCTTGTGTCGTATCGTTATGTTTCTTTTTGGAATCATATTTACGGGCGTAACGTTCGAGCGTGTTGATACAGCTCATCAGGGCTTTTACCTCTTGGGGTTGCAAAAGGGGATCGAGTTCGAGGAGTTGTGTGTAATATTGTAACAACACTTGATTACGCAGCAGTTCTATTTGCATTCGACTTGCCGATAGTTCTTGTTCAAATTGTTTTTCGAGATTTTCCATACCTTTGTTTTTGGTACAAAAGTATGTGACGGTATGTACGATTTTATGGCATGATTGAACAAAGTTTGAAAAGATCTCTTGTTTGTCAATTCTTTTCAACAGAGAGAAGAATGTATCAGGGGGTACTTGATATAGGTGGAATTGATGGGACTTAACCCCTCCGTCCTGCGGACACCTCCCCTATATTTTGCTGAACAAAACACCCCGTAAGGCTACGGGACACGGCAGGGGAGGAGGTTAAAAAAGCACGCCGATAGTGTCATACTAATCTTTCGCTGTTCTAAGAGTTAGACAAGGAGTATTGCGGCTCTCTTTTGTCGTGTGATTTTTGCCGGTAAGATAAAAAGTATTCAATCTTCTCCCCTATGTCGCAAAGCAATATTTGATTGTATATATTAACCCCCTCGCCCTACGGGCACTCCCCCTATATTTTGCTGCGCAAAACACAGGGGGAGAGGTTGAGACGTATTCCCTTTTCGTTTCTGTTCCGATTTTATATGCGAAGCCCCGCAATGCTGCGGGACACGGCAGGGGAGGAGGACAAACACGAACAATCCCCGTTAATTATCGACAGAGCCGTTTTGGCGGGGTGGACATTTTTGGTGTTTAAAATAAAAAAGGCTGTTAATCGTAAGATTAACAGCCTTATGCAGTACCCGAAGGGGGTGTAATACCGTGAAAAAATGATACTAAAATTTGAATATAAGTGCAAGAAAATCAGATGTAAAAATAATTTTGTATTATCTTATGTATTCAAATTTAAGATTATATTTTCATGTTTTTGGCTACCCTTTGGCTACCCAGAATAAAAAAATTCCTATATTTGCAAACAAAGGAATTTAAAAGAAATGGCTACTAAAAAAAAGTTGAGGAGCGATAATACATACATTATTAGTCAAGATACGACAGATAACCCCAAACTTGGGGCTAAGGTATTATCGGACGGTAGAGAAAGTTTGTTTCTCGATTATTATTTGGGGTATCAAAAAATATATAACGAAAAACTCGGCAGAGAAGTTACGAGGAAAGACCGGAAAAGGGAGCATTTGTCTTTGTACCTCTGGCAAGCACCGAGGACACCGATAGAGAGGCAACAGAATAAAGATACGTTGGAATTGGCAAAAAAGATAAGGTTTGAGAAGGGGCAGGAACTGTTAGAAATGACAGAAGGATATAGACTTAAAAGCAATAGAAAAGTAAATTTTTTAGACTATTTCCAGACATATATAGACAATTACACTAAGAAAGATATTAGAATGGTCCGGATTGCATTTGGGCGGTTTGTCGATTTTCTTAATGAGACACCGGAATATAACAAGTATAAGGATATGATTAGGCCGGATCAGATTACTAAGGATATGATTCTATCCTTTTCAGAGTATTTGCAAAGCAGGAGTGTCGGGGAGGGGGCGAGAAGCCTATATGCACGTTTTAAGAAAGTGATAAAACATGCAGTCGAGCATGGTGTAATGCGGATAAATCCGTGTTCAGGGATTTCTATAAAAGTAGATGACGGCCAACTAAGGAAAGAAATACTATCACAGGAGGAGATGCAACTTTTGATAAGCACAAAACGGGAAAATGAGAATCCCAATATAAGGAGGGCATTTATTTTTTGTCTCTACTGCGGTTTGCGATTTTGCGATGTTAAAGAACTTACATTTGCCGATGTGGACTATTCTAATAAGCTGTTGAGGTTTGAGCAGAACAAGACAAAAGGACATAGCACAAAAAGCGGAGTTGTTATACCTCTTAACGATAGTTTGTTAAAGTTGATAGGTATGCCGGCAAACACCAATAGCAAGGACGATTTGATATTTCCTTTGCCGAGTTATGAAATGTGCTTAAAATCATTGAAGCGTTGGGTAAAAAGAGCCGGAATCAATAAAAATATTAGTTGGCATTGTGCGAGGCATAGTTTTGCTGTCAATATCCTTAATAACGGAGCTAATATAAAGACGGTATCGAGCCTTCTGGGGCATAGTAGCCTACAAATGACTGAAAAGTATATGCACGCCATAGACAAGCTAAAACAGGACGCTATAAACAGCTTGCCGGAACTTGATATTTAATAAACTTATTTATACAGAACGATATGGAAAAGGGTTTAGAAAGACAGCTATTCGAGTTTTATTCAAGAGAGGGCATGAGTCCCGTTGATATAGTAATAGAGGCATTTAGATTCAAATTTAGTGTTAATATTGATAAATTACAATCATTTTCATTTCAAGACTATAATGATGTTGTAGTCGAATATAACGACAGTGCATATAAAATGTACAATGATATTTGTAGTAGAGATGCAGAGTATATTTTAGAGATGGAAAAAAAGTTTGAAAAAATATATACGGCAGATTTCATGCAAGAATTGTATTATGAGATAGAAGATAACTTATATCAGTGTAAAACAATAGAAGAAAAAGAATTATATATTTATTCTATATTATCACCTTTTAATAATATAATAATAACATGTTTCCCCTCTCCTATAGAAGAATTATACATATCCCCAGTATGGGGAGATATAGAGATAGAGATGGAGATCAAGAGTAAATGGGTGGATCATTTTATCGCATATAAATTACATACAGGTCTAAATGACGTAAAAGACTGCGTATTTTGGGAGCCATTTAAAGGGTGGAGAGTAGCCGCACTTAATTTTATTAATATAGTAGGGAAAATTGTAGAATTTCAAGGATTAGACATATCAAAAATACAAAAGAAATATTGTTTATTGGGTGGATATAAGTTTTCTACAATAAAAGAAGGATTGATTTATAGGAATTTGCCAGAAATATACGGTAACGATTCTCGATCGTTAGCTCTACCTATTCAATTAGATACGGAGGAGGCTAAAAGCCTATTTGGCAAAATTAAATACTGTGTTAAAGATGGTGATTTATATAAATGGAATGGTTCTCCGTCTTTGTTCGGTTATTTTGTTGACAAGACAAGTGATATATTGAATGTTAGACAAAGTAATAATAGATTACCGTGGAAAATATATAAAGAGGCTTTCCAATGTAGCGAAAAAGATATAAGTACGGCAAGACAAGCCGTAAATGGCTATAAGAACAAAATGTTATCCGAGCCTGACGGGTTTTTAGATATAAAAAACGCTTGTAGATAGAGATATGAGATAATCATGTACCCTTACATAACCATTATGTAAGCCTTACATAAGCCTTATGTAAGGCTTTTTTATTTCTTATACCCTATATCTTTGTCCATGTATTCAGAGGGATAGCGAGTGCAAGCCTATCCCAGAAGATTACAACGGGTAAAGACGGGCGAGCCTTGCACCTCAGCTCTGGAAGCCTTGATTCTCAAATCAAAAAAATATGGAAGAGAAAGCAAAAGAGTTTGCCGATTATATTGCGGAAAACATTATCGGAATCACAAAACCAGTATTGACAAGTGAAGAAGCAGCCCGTTACATGGGTGTATCGATGAGTTATTTGTACAAGTTGACAATGGGGCGTAAAGTTCCTCACTACAAAAGCCCAACCGGTAAAATGTGTTATTTTAATAGATCCGAGCTTGAAGAGTGGATGCAGAGCAACCGGGTATCTACCGACGAGGAAATAGGGCAAAAGGCGCAAGAGTATTGCGTGGGAGGGGGTGTAAAATGATAACCCCCAATATTATCTATTATGCCCGTTTGTCATTGGAGAGAAACGGCAGTAAGACACCTAAGTATGTGATTACGGCGACCGCCGGCAACTATGCGCCAATGGAAAAATTAAAAGGCCGTGACGGTCGTGTATCTATGTTCCTCGTACCTAAGACGAGCTACAAATCAAGTGCGCCACAGATGAGGCTACAAGCCAAAGACAGCCTAAATTTTACAGGATTGAAGGATTATTTTATGGACGGTAAAATGAGCGGTTATGCGTATGGCTATGCCCCGACGGTGCAAACATACACAGTAAAAGGGAAAGAGAAGCCTAACCCGCTGTACGGGTATGAAAACGACGGTTTTCTGTTCATAATCCACCAAGACGAGACCGCCACATCGGAAGCCGAGAAAATCATACCGTCGGAAATAGAGCTTATAGTGTTGGAGGGTGCAAAAGTGCTCATACCCTCGTATTGCAAGCAGTTGTGTATGGGCGGTTTTGACGAGATTCTCAATTATTTAAGGAAACAATCAAACATGTTATAATTATACAAGGTGATGAAAATATATGCAAAAACAATAGAAGAAACGAGCAAATATAAAATAGTTGTCGAGAACAGATTTGATAACATACCGCTCACCTTTAAAATTTGGAAAAATACGAATCTGAAAGAGTTGAAAATCGATAACGGATTTGCGAGGGCTATCGGGTTTAACTCACTGGAAGATATGAAGAATAAGGTAGGCGAGAGCATTATAAAATCTCTTGGATATTTTCCTGAATGGACGATTTTAGAAGAAATGGATCCGCTTAATAACATAGGGTTGAATTAGCGCGACAAACCGGACAAATCAGACGCTTTAAAAAAGAGATATTATGAATAATAATTCAGACAAGGAAAATCCGAAACGAGATGCTTTTTCGTTCTTTTGGAGTTTCAAGGATGCTATAATGGGACTTGAAGATGAAAAGGAAAAACTTGCCATTTATGAGGCTTTGACCGATTACGCCTTTCTGGGTATTGAGCCTACCGATTTAACCCCGATATGTAAAATTATATGGAAGTTGATAAAACCAAATATCGACTCATCGATTAGACGTTATGATGCCTGTGTAAATAACGGTAAAAAGGGGGCGGAATATGGATCTTTGGGTGGTAGGCCAAAGAATAAAAAAGCAACTAAAAAAACCCCAGAGGAAACCCCAGAGGAAACCCCAGAGGAAACCCCAGAGGAAACCCCTAAGAAACCCCTTAATAAGAATAAGAATAAGAATAAGGATAAGAATAAGGATAAGAATAATAAAAAAGAAATACTCTCTAACGAGAGTATAAAGAAAAATGCGGCGTCCGCCGCCACACTCAAAAGGAAAGAAGATTTTTATCATTCCCTATTTCCTTATGCCGACAAATACGGGAAAGAAATGCTACGGTCATTCTTCGACTATTGGTCGGAGATGAACGCCTCCCAAACGAAAATGAGATTCGAGAAACAACCCACATGGGAACTATCCAAACGGCTCGCCACATGGGCAAACAACGAGAAAAAGTATGAAAAAAATAGAAGAGCTGCTACCGGAAAGACCAAACAGGAGCGATATGCAGAGTTTGCAGAAGCCATCGCCACCAAGCTGGCAGCAGGAGATACTGGCAGCCTACAAGACGGGGGAGAATCTGCTCTGCCTTTTTAGCCCCGACAAGCAAATACAGTGTCTCGATGACGTTCTGGGAATTGAAACGACCAACAAAAACCAATATTTAACAATTTACAAAAATGGAAAAAACAGTAAAATTTAAAATTAAAGCAGACGGCGAGAAAGTACTCGTCACTGCCGGGTGTTGTGTGTATGCGCTGACTAGGAAAGAAGCGGACGAACTATTTTTGAGGGTAAGGGAATTACTCAACAAGATGGGAACAGCAATAGAAACGGTTGATTTGTCCGGACGGTTCATTTCCGACGTCGCAGGCAAAGAGAAATTCTTTGTATCGAGAGAGGATTTATACAAGGCATACATATGCCTGAAAAGAATACTTAACTATTTATAATCAAGATTATGAGAAAAGAAGAAGTAAAAGTACTTGCACTGCAAGATGAGCTAAAAGAAGCGATGAAAGAATGGAACAGGGCATTAGATGATGTTATGGCCGACAAGGGGAAAGGGGTATTTGGTAACGAATACGACAAAGCCGAAAGGGAAGCCAGAGAAAAAGTGGAAAAAATAAAAAAGCTTCTGAGAGAGGCGATAGGCGAACGGGATGCCTATACCGATGAGGAGATAGATGCTATCGTCGGAATAACTAAACCGGAGGAGTTATCACCGGAAGAAGATGCTTTTTTCGATAAGCTGGCCGACACATTTTAAACGGCATAACACAGGCGTGTGAAGCTGCACGCAACCCAACGGAGGGGAGGTGGGTACATACCTAAACGATCCACCTCCCTATTTTTTGAGAAACAAGGCAAAATAAGGCGATTTAAGAGTGCTTCTTTCCTGTTTGGTATAATTATCGTTTTCAAGGAGAAACACCCGCAAATCGAAAAAGAATAAGCGAGAGAAATATTTATGATGTAATTAAATAGTATTTGTTATGGTGAAACGTGTAAAGTACGGACATGTCAAAGTCGAGGATGCCGGAGAGGTTATCCGCCTCCATGTCGGAAATGTCTACCGTGATTTAAGCGTGTCATACGCTCGTATATTGGCGGGAATAATTAAGAATGCGGCCGATAGGCTCGAACAGAAGCAGAAAGGAGGAGAGCATGCCAAAGAGGATTGACCCGGCCGGATATGTCTCAAAATGCAAAGAGATAATCGAGAGTAATACTATTCGTACTTTGTGCGAACTCGGAGAAGAATGCGTGAAAAGAGTACGTGATAGAGCAGGTGATGAAAGTTGGTACGACCATACCGGAAACTTGCGTAGTTCGGTAGGATATATTGTGCTGTATGAAGGAAAAGAAGTCCAAAGAGGGGGCTTTATGTCAACTTCTGCACCGGAAGGCAACGGGAGCAAAGGGAAACAGGAAGGGCAAAATTATTTAGAAGAAACAGCAAAGACTTTTGCCGAAAGTTCCGGTTTTTCTCTTGTTGTAGTCGCCGGAATGAACTATGCTGAGTTTGTAGAAGCGATGGATAATAAAGACGTACTTTCATCAACTGAACTTTGGGCAAGGGGAAAATGGGAAGAAACAGAACGGAAATTAAAAACGAAGATTGAAGTAGAAATAGATAAACTTGAAATATTTTAGGTGTATGAAAGAAAAGATTTCACAAAAAATTATCGATGTGCTGGGCGATGTCCCTGTGCGGTTTGAAGTAGGAGACAAAGAATATCGTATCTATCCCCCAACTTTGGGGCGGGAGCTTATTTTAGAGAACCTAAAAAAACAGTTGAATATAGACCCGGAACGAGCAAAAAACGAACCATTCGAGGAGGTTATAAAATTGTGTGAGAATAATAAACCCGAAGTGCTTAGAATATTGGCGTACAGTACAATACGACGTAAAATCGATATGTTTAACGATGCGTTATTAAAAAAACGGGAATCTGTTCTTAATACGGTTGATATAAAGGATTTGGCAACACTCTTTTTTACGGTTATCACTAATACGGATTTGCAAGATTTTATTAAACATTTCGGATTGGATAGGGACACCGAAAATCGGAGGAAAATAGCCAAAGTCAGAAGCAAGGATTATGTTGTAACGTTTGGCGGAAATAGCATATTTGGGGGATTGATAGATTTTGCTTGCTCCCGTTATGGGTGGAAACCGGACTTTGTAGTTTGGGGTTTGAATCTTACTACATTGCAAATGTTATTCTACGACCACGCAGATAGCGTTTGTTTAACCAAAGAAGAATTTAAGGCGGCACATTTAAAGGAAGGCGGAGCCGTAATAAATGCCGATGACCCGGCAAACATGAAACTAATCAAAAGCATTTTCAGAGATTGATACTTCCTTAATTGAACTTATAAAATTAAAAAATATGGCAGGAATAAATTTTAAATTTTCAGGAACGAATGACGATGTATTAAAGAAAATACACCAGATTCAAAATGAACTTTCAAAGGTATATAATAAGACTAACAGCACTAAAATAGATCTCGGTAAAGACATCGATTTTTCGTTGTTGGGAGAGAATTTTAAACGGCTTGACCAACAAAGCAGGGACGCATTTAACAAAATGTCTAAGGAAGCGCAACAATACACGAAAGACATACAGAGCAATATACTCGCTTTGCAGCAGGTAGAAAAGATGCAATCCGGATTAAATGCGCTGTACGAGGAGGGAAATGTGGATTTGGATTCATATATTCAGTCACAAGCCCGATTAAATGTGCTTCACGAAGAACTCGCAAAAGCTATACAAGAGAGTGAAGCTAATTTGAGAGCTGAAAGTGTAGCCGGAAAGATAGCAGGAGATTCTATTGCAGGGTTACACGCAAAGGTGTTGCTTCTTACTACTGACTACATGAATTTATCCAAAGCCCAAAGGGAGGGTTTAGAGGGGGCTGCGCTACTGAGAAATTTACAGGAGACCCAAACGCAACTTGACAAAGCATCCTTGTCAATGAACAAGTATGCGGCGGGAGCAAAAACCAGATTCGATGCTTTGGGATTCAGTGTCGCACAAATTGCACGAGAACTGCCTGCACTGGCATTTGGTCCGCAAATGTTTTTTTTAGCGATAAGTAATAACATAGGTCCATTCCAAGATGCCCTCTCGTCGGCTCGAAATGAATACAAAATGCTGGTTGAGGCCGGTAAAAGTGCTACACCCGTTTGGAGGCAGCTGTTAAAGTCTGTATTCAATTTACGAACCGGACTCGCTGTCGCAACTACTTTGCTTGTCGTGTATGGAGACAAGATTACGGAATGGATCAGTACATTATTCCGTGCTTCTGCCGCTGTGGATAAAACAGCGACTAATGTACGGAATTTAAGCCGGGTTATGGACGAAGCCGCAAAGCAATCGGCGGCGGAGCGTGCGGAGTTGGATATTTTATATAAAGCTACACAAGACCAAAACAGATTATTAGAGGAGAAAAACGCAGCAGCAGACGAATTGAAAAGGAAATATCCCGAATATTTCAGTAATTTGACAAACGAGGCTATTCTAGCAGGGGATGCGGCTAATGCTTACCGAAACTTGACCGAAAACATATTGAAGGTTGCACAGGCAAGAGCAGCAATGAAAATTGTAGAGGAGAATTACGGTAAGATGTATCAATTACAAAAGGCGATAAATGCGGATACTAATTGGACTAATAGACACAAAGAAAGTTCAAAGGGGGGAAAAGCTAGTACAACGACAGTTGTAGGTGGCTCTATAACTGGATATGTACAAACAGGAGAAGCCCTAACGGCAGAAGCAAAAGAGTATAACCGCAGGGTAGAGGCGTTGGAGAAGAATACAAAGGCGATGAAAGATTTTGAAGATGCAAATGAAGCGTTAATAAAATCTATCGATGTAGGAGCTTTTGCTCTTTCAAATGCAAATCCCACCGGATCGATTGACATGAACGCTTATAACGAACAGATAAACAAGATTAACGAACTCCGTGAAAAAAAATCAAATGAACGAATACGACTTGATAAGGATTTGGCGAATCGAGAAGAACAGGCCTATATAAATACGTTAGAGGACGGCATAGAAAAAGAAAAGAGGCAGCGTGAACTGAACAACAAAATAGAGTTACAAGCCATCGAAAGAGATAAAGAGGAATATATCCGTAAAGTTACGGAGGCACAAAAACAAATATTTGAAGCCGAGGAGAACGCCAAAGCCTACAAAGATAAAAACTACAAAAAAAAGACGTTTGACCCTTCCTCAGTCTCTGTTGATACATCGATGTTTGACATCATGTCAGAATACACCAAACAGAAGCAGGCCAACGAAACGGCAGATTATTATAACAATATTCTCACCAAGTATCAAGACTATATAACGAAGCGTTTAAGCGTTGAAAAGAAATTCCAAAGTGATTTAGAGAAGTTGGAAGCGGCAGGAGGTACGGAGGCACAAAAGGCTGAATTGCGCTATCAGCGAGATGAAGCATTAAACGCCGTCGATAAAGAATTTGCCATGCGTGAAGTTTCGTTCAAGACGTGGGCAAATAGTATAACAAATATGAGTTTGGACGAACTGGAACGGTTGCTTACCGAAGCGGAACAGGAATTAGCACGCATGGAAAATGAAGGAGGGGTAAGCGGAAACGAACTTGCGGTACAGCGTGCAAAGGTAACGGCAACGAAAAACCAAATCGCCAATATAAAAAGTAAAGAAAGCACATCGCCGGATAAACGAAGTATCAAGGAGTGGCAGGAGTTGTATAAAACCTTATCTAAGGTAGAAAGAGAGTTTGAAGAACTTGGAGATACAATAGGGGGCACGGTCGGTGAAATTATATCCGCAGCCGGAAGTATCTCCTCTTCTACATTACAAATGATTGATGGTATTGTAACACTTGCAAATAGTTCTTCTACTGCCATGTCAGGAACGGCCGAAGCTGCATCTACGGCAATTCAGAATGTAGAAAAAGCCTCCGTAATACTGTCGATTGTAGGTGCAGCCCTGCAAGTCGCAACAAAAATAGCAGGGCTATTTAAACAAGAGTCGTCGTATGAGAAGTACGAAGAATCAAGGGAGGTGTACGAGTCATATATAGATATATTGGATCAGGTAATCGATAAGCAATTGGAGTTGGCCGATTCGCTGGCAGGAGAAAACGCACAGGCGGCCTATGACAAAGCGATAGAATTAACCAAGAAACAGGCAGATGCGGCACGGGCATTGGGTGCGCAATATTACAAATCTAGGGAGTCCGGGGAAAAATCGAAGGGACGCCAAGATTTTAACGACATGTCCGCCGCAGGTTGGCAGCAAGCCGCTGACGCACTAGGTATGTCAACGCAAGAGTTAATCGATATGATGTCAAAAAACATGACTAACATATTTAACCTTCCCGCTGAGCAATTAGAGAAACTAATGGAGGAAGCTCCTCTATTTATAGCACAGTTGGATAGTGAAGCACAAGGGTATATAAGGCAGATTGTCGAAGCGGAGAATGATATTAAAGAGACGACAGAGCGAGAGATGGAGAACGCCACGGGCATATCTTTTGAATCTTTCTCCGATGACATATTAGAGTCCCTGTATGATGTGGAGAAAGGAGCGGAGGACATTGCGGACGACATCGCAGAATATATGAGAAAAGCACTCATTAAAGCCATGTATGTAAAGCAATATGAACCTGAAATGCGCAAATGGTATGAGATGTGGGCGGAGGCAACAGGAGACGGAGAAATCGACCCGGAAGAACAGGCCGCACTGGATAACCTAAAAAATTCAATTATTCAAGGAGCCGAAGCGGGAGCCGCCGCTATCAATGCACAATTTGGAACAGGTTCTACCACCGAGCAAGAATCAACGGTCGGAGGTTTTGAAACCATGTCACAAGATACATCATCAGAATTAAACGGACGGTTTACAGCTTTGCAGATAGCGGGAGAAGTGAGTAAGGAGCAACTTGTTTTGTTGAATGTGGCTGCAAATTCACTCCTTCAAATCAATCAAGCAGGGTTTGATAACACACTTCTCCAAATGGTGCAAATAAATAGCTATTTGGACGATATATATACCCTACAAAAGAAGATGTTTAGCCAACTCTATAACAAATTAGATAGTATAGATAGAAATACTAGAAATTTATAGACTGTATGTAAATCCCCTTTTTTAGGGGATTTAAAAAGCCCGCCCACACAATCCATGTGCAAGCGGACTCCAACAGTACTCAACCCTCTTAGCCTGCCCGGGCTAAGAACATTGCAAATATAAGGATAATTGAATAAAAGTGCATGAGTTTCATGCACTTTTTTAATTCCGTAAAATCTACGGATTTAACAAATCCTTTTGCTTTAAATGGGGGGAATTTCCCCTATTTAGATTTGAGTGTTAGCATAAAAAGTCCGATTTTTCCGATGCAATAAAAAAGGGAATTGCACAATTTTGTATTATTGAATACGGCGGAATTTTCCGCTATATTTAACATGTTGATTATCAGTTTGCAGGGATTTTTTCTTTATAACTAAAATACTGATTATCAGTTTGCAGGGATTTTTTCTTTATAACTAAAATACTGATTAATGGAATATTTTAATATAAAATGTTGCCGGAAAACGGAATATTTTTTACGCCTTTGTTGCCGGCAAGCGGTAGAGTTTATAAATGCCCTGTCGGAATTCCGAAAAACCTATAAATCAAATGTTTAACTACACACCTCATCAAGATGTATTTTACATACCCCAAAAATGGTATATGTAAAAGCAACAATACAGGGGAAAATCACGGTAAGATTACGGTAAGGGTAAATATTTTTTTTCTTTGATAGAAAGATCATCATCTTCTTATAGCGATAATCAGATAAAAAGTCGTTTTATCGTGGAACAGCATATTCAACAGCAACCTAACAGCACCTTAAATAAAGATATTATTAAAGATAAATATGATCTCTCTATATATGGAATTGAAAAAATTGAATAAAGTACATGAAAAACATACACCTTTTTTCTTTGATTTTTTTCTTTGTTTGAAATCATGACTTTACGTCATGTATCCTATAATGTATATTTATTTTCTATGTTTATTTTGTTATATTATTTATGCGGGCGGACATGGGGGCGGACATGGGGGCGAACATAAGGGTGACTTTAATTAAGAGGGTACTTATTAAGACGGTGATTTATTGAATTTATAGCCTGTAATCTACTGGTTTCAAACTGTTTAACTTTATAATTTAAACTTTTCTGTTTTATATGCCCTACAATGGCATCTTCTAAGCCTTTCATATCCAATTTGCAAGATACATAAGTACGTCTATTATATCCTATTTCAGATTGTAAGAACCCACGTACTACAAGCTCCTTTATCATCTTCTTATAGTGATAATCCGTCGTATATTGCTTGTATGCAGATTTCACCTTCTTATCACTTAAAATAAGCTCCAATTCGGATTGATTCTTAGCCCCGAACATTCTGCACTTAATCATACTGCCGGTAGTTTCTGCAAAATCTTTATTGCCAATAATAGAACGTATTCCGGCATACATGGCGAACAATGCTTTTTCGTAGTCGGTTTTTGTGTTCTTATAGAAATCAAACATCATTTTTTGACTGATTGATACAAGCGGCTGATTGTGAAACCCATTATAAGCAGCATGATAAGTTTTATAAATTTTAGCAACAGAGGATATGTCAAATTTTATTGCAAGGGCATCTTTTACTTTCCTTAGCCGGCTAAATTCTTCTATCTCATTTTTCAGATCCTGATGCTCCTTGCAATACTCATAAATACTTTCTATTTCTGTATCTGGGATAAATTCATAATTTCTAAATCCGTTATAATACTCATCTCTGTAAAATATATTACCTTCTTCAAGCCTATAAAGTTCTCTTTGAAGGCTCTTTGTTAGTCCACCGCGATAATAACAATACATGAGCTGTTTTAATGCGTTGTATTCGTTTATTTGGAGGGTTTGAGATACACGGTATATCCCTACATCGAAAATATCGCTAAATCCGCTCTTTGGCTTTTTAAATATTTCTTGAATTAGAGGTAATGGGAATAGGATATATTTGAAATCTTCCATATCTTTGCAATTACAATGTCTCTCGCTCGGTTGTCCGTGATGGATCGCCGGGCATTCTTTTTTTGTTAATCATATACTTTGATATTGATACTTTTCCAACCGTTTTCCAACCGATTGTTATTGCACCTCATCACAAGTTTATAAAAGGCTTAAAATCAATGTAAAGGATATTTTGCGGACACATCAATACCAGAAAAACCACGGCATGATTACGGCATGGGTAAAATATTTTTTTTACCCTCGTTCATGGCTTAATCTTTTGACTCGGTTACTTTGTCTAATGTGATAAAATCAATCATTTTGCTGTGGTTTGGTTAGTTCGACATTTACTTCTTTACCACAATGAGGACAAATAACATTTACTGAGTTGCTTGTTGGTCCACTTTTGTAATCGTCAAATAGAGATGATAAAGGCACATTTAATTCTTTGGCAATCTTAGAAAGCACACCAATAGATGCGCTGCCTTTTTCTCTGATAATGCCACTTATATACTGAGGTGTTACACCCATTCTTTCAGCTAAGTTTTTTGCTGAAATGCCTTTTTCGTCTAAGATTTCTTTTATTCTGTACATATCTATAATATTTTATAATACAAAAGTAATATGCTTTATTTGCGTTAAACCTATTCACTTTACTAAATAAAGTTAAATGCTTTACTTTTTAAACTATATTGCTTGCTTAATAAAGTAATATGCTTTATCTTTGTCACATCAAACAAAAACAAACAAAGATATGAAAACGAAAATCAACAAATCGCAACTTTTCAAAATGGCTTGGTCAATGTATAAACGCTCTATCTCGGTTCTCGGACGTGAGTTCTGCCAGTCGTTCAGTGCTTGTTTGAGGAACGCATGGTTTAAGATGAAAGCGGAAGCCCGCAAAGCGGAAAAAGAGGCTCGTCGTTTGATGAAGAAGTCGGAGCCCGCACAAAAGCCCGAACCGGTTGTATTTGACGCAGCAATGGAAAGAGGGATAACGGAGTATTACAGAAGCCAAAGCGGGCGTTATTGCGGAGATTAAAATAAACAAAACACGTTGCTGCTCTTCCAAAACAGCACGAGACGGTGGACCGGTCACGGGGGAAACAAAAACCGGTCCACTTTAATAAAGACCAACAAAATAAATAAAGATATGAGTACACGGAACAGAACACAATTAAGCGAGATTATGAGCCTTGCATGGCAGTTTGTAAAACGTAACGGATATACGATGTCGGAGGCACTCAAAACGGCATGGGCAAATATGAAGTTGATAGCGCAAATGAAACATCGGATCGTGCGGTTTTATTTCCGCAAGGTGGACGGGACGATTAGAGAGGCATACGGAACACTGAAAGAGTCTATGCTACCGCCGACACAGGGCACAGGAAGAAAGGCAAATGAGACGTTGCAAACGTACTACGACACCGAGAGACAGGAATACCGCTCTTTTAAGCGGGCGAACTTGGTAGAAGTATGCAGTTAAAAAAGGGGCGGTTTATCCGCTCCGGGGTTCCCTATCCCCTAAAATAGGTGCTTTTTGTTTGTTAAATTATAGACGGGGCAGCCGCTTGTGAAAGTAAGCTATCCCACCGGTAGCGGACATGTCCGGGAGGATTCCCGCTATTTCAAACATAGGTTAAACAATAAGCTTTTTTTATATGGAAACAAATGAATTAAAACAGAAAACCACAGTAGAGAATTTACAAAACGCAAATGAGCAGTTAAAACAGTCTTTAAGAGATGCTCTTATAGGGGTTGAACAATTCCGCAAGGAAGCAGAAAAGGAACGGGAACGGGCAAATATGCTTGAAGTTATGCTTCACAGTCAATCTATGGCAGACGATAGGATTAAGAGGAAAATTGTAGATGATGATGAAGTAAGGGATTTGCAACATCTGTGTAAAGGCATAAACGAGTACAATATTCAAAAGCTGTTAGAATTGTTTGTATTAATTGGCGACCCTAACTATTGGAGTGAGGAGATAGCAAAAATTTCCATGATAATATCCGACCTTATTACACGGGCGGAGTTTGATACCGATGAGGACTATATATATCCACCTGACTATGCAGGTGCGTTTTACAATCTTAAAATGCTATATGAAGCCTTTTTAAGCATGAATAAACATACACAAAAATCCTTTGATGTTCAGTTTTTGGTAACAACCAGCAGCGGAAAATCTTGTATTTAGTAAAATGTTCAGTCAATGGCGACCCCGTCGTCAATCCGGGCGGCGGGTTATGGAGCAGGGCACAGTAAACAGCGATGATATGAAACATAAGAAGGAAGTAATAAATTTCCCGGTATTTATAATATATCGGGTCTCTATGGAGTTGAAAGACCCCGAACAGCTATTGCAAACGGCGATAGATGTAATTAAATATGCTTCATGTGGCATTAGCCCGGATCGGCTAATGGTCTCGCCGGAGCTATGGGAATGGATAAAAACAGAGATAGACAAATACAATGAACATGAAAAAAGAAATTAAACAGTGTGCCGAAAATCCGGCATACCCCACTAAATTAACCATGTCCTCCGTGGAGATTGCGGTAATGACGGGGAAACCTCACAAAGACGTATTGAAAGCTATCCGGGCAATGGAGCCTGCATGGGAGAAAATCTCACGGCGAAAATTTTCGCCGTCAAATTATAAAGACGAACGAGGAAAACGACAACCTTGTTATCTCCTCGACTGTTACGAGTGCATGTACATCGCCACCAAGTTCAACGACGAAGCCCGTGCAAAGTTGGTATTGCGTTGGGCAGAACTGGAAGAGGAAGCCAGACGGAAGCAGGCAGAAACAGCCCTTATCGCTCCTACTATGGCAGAGGAACGTCTATTAAAGTTGATAGAGGAGCAAGGAGAAACTTTACGGCTACTTAGTGAACGGTTGGGACAAATAGAAAATACAGATGTACAACATAAGGTTAATATGGGGTCACCATACGATCTATATACCATTATATCTTACTGCTTCATTAATGACATACAGTTAACCAGAAATCAGCGTGCCATATTTTCGTATTTGTGTGCGGCTGCCTGTAATAATAGAGATATTTACTATAAAAAGACTGACTGCGGGAATAAATATCCCTATTGGGTAATCGAGCAAGTTTTTACCGATGAGCTCATGGGTGATTAAAATAGTGAGGGTAGAATTACCCCAAAGGTTACCCAAAGGGTAAAATATTTTTCTGTATAATAGAAATGCAATCGGGCTAAATAATACGCATGAAATTGCGTGTTTATAACGGTCGATCGATGAGGGATAAAAGAAGGGGGTATCGCCAAAATTGGACATACCCCCTTCCTAATACCAGAACACAAAAAAGGGACAAATAATAAAGACATACAAATATACAAATAATACCGAAAAGTGCATGAGTTTCATACACTATTGTTCAAATTTAAAGGCGGGAATTCCAGTCTTTATATAAACTTCATACGGGGGAATCCCCGTATCATAATTTTCTGCACACGTATATAAGAATGGAGATAAAATAGATGTGTAATGTGTCAATTTTGGCTACCCTTTGGCTACCTGTAAAAATAAATAGAGCTGAAAATCAAACGATTAACAGCTCTATACAGTACCCGAAGGGGGACTTGAACCCCCACAGCTGCAATAGCCAAAGGATTTTAAGTCCTTCGTGTCTACCATTCCACCATTCGGGCAGCCTTAGAGCGAAAAACGGGACTCGAACCCGCGACCCCAACCTTGGCAAGGTTGTGCTCTACCAACTGAGCTATTTTCGCAATTGCGAGTGCAAAGATAAAATGCTTTTTTGTTTTTGCAAAATTACGGCTCGAAAATCTAATGGAAAGTTTTATTTGAGACTTTCCCGCCCGATGGAGGGGAATTTTAAGTCGTGTTTTTGCTGTATTTCTTAACTTTTCTCCTCTTGTTTACATTAAAGCAGGGGTGGAGTTCTTAGCTAAAAGTCGATATCAACGGTATATTAACTGGCCTCCGGCTGAGCCATAGGGAGCTATATTGTAACTTTGCAAGAAATAACGACCGTCTTTTGCCGTCCCTGTCATGGGACCTCCTGTGGTGATGTCGTAGGTGGAACCGCATTTGGGGCATCTTAGGCAAAGATTGTTCTCGTCGAATTCGATTCTTATGTTGGAGTTGATTTCTACGGGACAACAGAGGTCGTAGACGTAGGGCACACCATGTTCGTTAGTAATAAGCATGAGCCCTCCGTATCCTGTGGCCGAAGATAGGGTGTAGGGAAATCCTGCCGGAATTTTCTGGTTGAGAATGAACCGGCGGTGTATGAAACTACCGCTTACACCGTATTGGTCCCACATGGCTTGGTTGGCAAATTCTACCCGGACGGCGGCAGCTGGGATGCGGTCGCGGTCGCCTCCGTCGCAGCTTGTAGCGATGATTGTGATAAGGAGGAGAATGAGAATGTTGCCTGTTCGTTTCATTTCAATATGTTTTCTATGAGTTCTATTTCGGACGGTGAGAGGGACAAATTGTCCACTGCATGCAAACTGTCTTTCAACTGGTCGAGGTTACGGGCTCCGATAATTACACTACCGATTTCTTTGCGGCGTAGTATCCAAGCGATCGCCAATTGCGATATGCTTTGTCCTCTTTGTTCTGCGATTGGCCGAAGGCGGGCTACCTTAGCGATTTTATCCGGAGTGACATCGGATTGTTTCAAGTAACCTTCGGGACGGGCTGCTCGTGAATCGGCCGGTATGCCGTTCAGATATTTGGAACTGAGTATGCCTTGTGCCAACGGGGAGAATGCCACTACCCCGATGCCTTTTTCCATACAAATTTGCAGGTGTTCTTTTTCTATGTGACGGTCGAACATGTTGTAGCGATCTTGATAGGCCAAACACGGAACGCCGGCATCGTGCAAGTAGTTCAAAGCATACAATAGCTTGTCGACCGGATATTTGGATAGTCCTATGTATAAGGCTTTGCCTTGCCGGACGATATCGACGAGGGCTTGCATGGTTTCATCGATGGGGGTAATTCCGTCGTATCGGTGGCTGTAAAAGAGATCGACATAGTCGAGGTTCATTCTTTTCAGGCTTTGGTCGATACTTGCCATGAGATTTTTGCGGGAACTGCATCCTCCGTAGGGGCCGGGCCACATTTCGTGCCCGGCTTTCGACGTAATGAACATTTCGTCGCGATGTGCGGCGAAACTTTGTTTCATCATGCGTCCGAAGTTTTCTTCGGCACTGCCTGCCGGGGGGCCGTAGTTGTTGGCTAAATCGAAGTGGCATACTCCGTGGTCGAATGCATATTCGACCAATTCCAATCCGGTGGCATAACAGTCGGTGTTCCCGAAGTTGTGCCAAAATCCGAGGGATATGACGGGTAGTTGTATGCCGCTGTCTCCACATCGGCGATAAAGCATTCCGTTGGTATAGCGGTCTGGTTGAGGTTTATATTCCATAATTGTCGTATGTTTAGAAGCAGTTCGATTTACTGCTATGAAAAGCTCGTCTACGATAATTTATTAGCGACCTAAGAGTCGAGCTTCTGCCGCTTCGGTACGAGCGAAGTCGAAAGAGTCGATCGTTTTTCGCATGAGTTCCGTGATGCGGTCGTTACACAGATTACCGATGCTGCCTTCGTGGGTATGATGGATATGCTTGTCGGGGGAGAATTTCCCGGCTTCGATTTCCAATCCCACTTGTTTATAGGCATCTCGGAAAGGTGTACCTGTTTGTACCCGCCGGTTTACTTCTTCCACGCTGAACATATAATCATATCGTTTGTCGTCGAGAATATGCTCATTGACGGCAATTTGAGAAATCATGAGGTCGACCATGTCCAAGCATTCTTCCAATTCGTCGAACGAGGGCAGGAACAGTTCTTTGATGATTTGTAGGTCTCTGAAATAACCCGATGGCAAGTTATTGGCGATGAGTGTGATTTGATAGGGTAATGCTTGTAATTTGTTGCATTTGGCTCGTGTCAATTCAAAAACATCGGGGTTTTTCTTATGGGGCATGATGCTCGAACCGGTCGTGAAGGCATCGGGCAATTTAATGAAGGCGAAGTTTTGCGAATTGTACAGACAGGCGTCGAATGCCAGTTTAGCGAGAGTCGCGGCAATAGATGCGATAGCGGAGGCTACGATACGCTCGGTTTTCCCTCGTCCCATTTGAGCGTACACGACGTTGTAATCCATCGTTTCGAACCCGAGGCTGTCGGTGGTTTGCGTACGATTCAGCGGGAATGAAGAGCCGTATCCTGCGGCCGACCCTAACGGATTGCGGTTGCACACCCGGTAGGCG
>OLIX01000300.1_pt1 | contig 53670 bp, 36 predicted proteins | sample 1601331 | NCBI WGS metagenome assembly OLIX01 (sample SAMEA2452120, study PRJEB22498) | human gut metagenome | biome: human feces; feature: human gut; material: feces | place: Australia | collected 2012 | reverse complement strand
TGTCGTGAGACCGAATAGCGGAGCTGTCTAGATACTGTTGAATTATGCCAGATGAAAATCAGAAATGTCCCGGCATGGACGCCGGGACAAGGAGCTATCGAGCCATGGAGGGCGAGTAGCGACGGTTTCGTCAAGTTAAGAAAGTTTTTGAGGCATAATTCGTACAGTATCTTGACAGTGTAGCGTAGCACTCACGACACCTGCCATGTCCTACCACACAAGAATAAATAATATCAACCGTTGCAAAAAGTACTCTAGATGATTATAATAGGTATATTAGATTTGTAAATGGAAACAATGTCCATATTAAATCGAAATTAAATTATATAATATATTAAGGAGACAGTAGAAAATGAAAGAAAAATCAAGAAGCACTTTTTCCGGCAACATTGGGTTCGTTCTTGCGGCAGCCGGCAGTGCGGTAGGACTTGGAAATATATGGAGGTTTCCGTATCTGGCAGCAAAGGACGGAGGAGGACTTTTTCTGTTGGTGTATCTGATACTTGTTCTGACCTTTGGCTTTGCATTGCTTACCACTGAGATTGCAATAGGACGTAAGACCGGACAGGGACCGCTCACCGCGTATGGTCTTATCAATCCAAAGGGCAAGTTTATCGGTGTGCTTGCGTGTATAGTACCGGCTATTATTCTGCCTTACTACTGTACTATAGGTGGATGGGTTTTAAAATACTTTACACTTTTCATTACAGGAAGTGGTAAAAATGCGGTTGCGGATGGATATTTCACAGGCTTTATCACAGGCCAGTGGGCACCAATCATATTTGGAGTGGTTTATCTGCTTATAACAGCAGCAGTTGTCATTGGCGGAGTCAATAAAGGTATCGAGCGCTTCAGCAAGGTGCTCATGCCTATCCTTGTTGTGCTTATTTTTGCAATCGGTATTTTCTCATTGACGCTCAATTATAAGGATGCATCAGGCGCAGCAAGAAGTGGTCTTGAGGGTCTTAAGATATATGTGGTTCCTGACTTCAAGGGGCTTACAATGCAAAAGCTTGTCACAGTATTTGTTGATGCACTCGGTCAGCTGTTCTACTCAATCAGTGTGGCTATGGGAATCATGGTTGCATATGGTTCGTATGTCAAGAAGGAATCAAAGCTCATGGGCTCAATCAACCAGATCGAGATTTTTGATACACTTGTTGCATTCCTTGCAGGCCTTATGATCATTCCGGCAGTATATGTATTTATGGGTCGTGACGGCATGTCAGCAGGACCGGGGCTTATGTTTATATCACTGCCAAAGGTATTTAATGAAATGGGAATAGCAGGAGATATCGTTGGACTGATATTCTTCATGATAGTTGCATTCGCAGCAGTCACATCGTCTGTATCAATTATGGAGGCTATTGTATCGAGTCTTATAGACAGATTTCACTGGAGCCGCAGAAAAAGCGCAATTTTAGTCACGGTATATGGTCTGATTGCAGAGATAATAGTCTGCCTTGGCTACAATAAGCTCTATATGGAGGTTAAGCTTCCAAACGGCACAGTCGGACAGATACTTGATATAATGGACTATGTCAGCAACAATGTGCTTATGCCAATCGTTGCACTTGCCACATGTATCCTCGTTGGCTGGATAGTAAGTCCAAAGGTAATAATAGATGAGGTGACACGCGGAGGCAGCAAATTCACCAGAAAAGGGCTTTATATAATCATGGTTAAATTTATTGCACCGGCATTCCTGCTTATACTGTTGCTGCAGGCACTCGGAATCGTTACTTTTTAGTTTTGAAATAAATTTATTGTATATTTTATATAAATACCCTTGAAATACAGCCATCATAATGGTAGTATTTTACTAAATGATGAAAGAGGGGGAGCCACTATGGCTTTTAGACGAGAGAAAAAGCGTATCGGTGATATGCTTATAAATGAAAATGTAATTACTAAGGAGCAGCTGGAAAAGGCTCTGCCTATAGCCAAAGAAAAGCATAAGAAGATAGGAGAAACACTCATTGAGCTTGGGTTCACCAATGAGCTTGAGATAGCAAAGGCATTGTCACAGCAGCTGGGACTGGAGCTTGTTAATGTGAGCGCAATCAACATACCTGAGGAGGTGCAAAACCTTGTCAGTGAGACAGTGCTTAGAAAGCATGTTATGATACCATATGCATTTGACAAGAATAATGCCAATGTAGTGCATGTGGCCATGGCTGATCCTATGGATATGGTTGCGCTTGATGATTTTTCAATTGTTACCAATCTACAGGTTGAGCCTGCAGTAGCGACAGGCAGAGACATACTTTTGACGCTTGACAAATATTACGGTGATACAGAAGCTATGAAAGCGGCTCAGGAGTATGCGAGGGAGAGAAAAGAGCGTGAGCAGAAAAATGCCGAGGCTGAGGAAGCTACCAGCAAGGATGTCAACAATTCGCCGGTAGTTTTACTTGTCAACTCTATCATTGAGCAGGCAGCCAGACTCAGGGCCTCAGATATACATATAGAGGCACTGGAAAATAAAGTCAGGGTGCGATACAGAATAGATGGTGCGCTTTATGAGAAGGCAGCATATAGTATACATCTGCTTTCTGCAATTATTACACGACTTAAAATTATAGGTGGTATGGATATTTCCGAGAAACGTAAGCCGCAGGACGGCCGTATCACTATGGAGATAGACAAGATAGAGTATGATATCCGAGTATCAATCCTTCCGACAGTATTCGGTGAGAAATGCGTTATGCGACTTGCGCAGAAAAAGGCACTTACAAGAGATAAAAAGGAGCTGGGATTTTCAGACGAAGAGCTTAAGGCATTTGATCATATACTGATGAATACAAACGGTATCATCCTTGTTACAGGTCCTACAGGAAGTGGTAAGTCAACCACACTTTACACGGCACTTTCAGAGCTCAACAAGGAGGATGTAAATATCATCACAGTTGAGGATCCGGTCGAGGCCAATATAGACGGAATAAACCAGGTACAGGTAAATAATAAAGCTGACCTGACATTTGCATCAGCACTTCGTTCCATTCTGCGACAGGATCCGGACATCATTATGATTGGTGAGATTCGAGATCAGGAGACAGCACAGATTGCAGTACAGGCGTCAATCACAGGACATCTTGTGGTCAGCACACTGCATACCAACAGCTCGGCAAGTACTATTTCACGATTGGAGGACATGGGAGTTGAAAGTTATCTGCTTGCGGATTCGGTAAAGGGAATCATTGCACAGCGACTTGTAAGAAGACTTTGTCCGGCATGTAAGAGAGAACATCTGCTGACAGAGGAGGAAAAGGCCTTTATGAATATACCGGCATTCCGTCCGGTAAAGATTTATGAGCCATGTGGCTGTGAAAAATGTGCCAATACAGGCTACAAGGGACGAATCGGTATATATGAGATAATGACCATAACACCAAAGCTAAAGTCACTTATTTCAAAAGGTGTTGATATAGAGGATATAAACAAGGCTGCATGTGATGAGGGCATGCATACACTTAGACAGAGTGCAGAGAAGCTTGTACTCGAAGGAGTTACTTCATTCCAGGAAATGTTAAAGACCACGTTTGAAAACTAAGGGGGAAAAGAAAATGCAGATAGTAGACATTTTAAAAGCAGCGCAGCAACAGAACTCATCGGATATACATATCGTACCGGGAAATCCGGTTATGCTTAGAATTGACGGAAAGCTTGTACCGCAGGGAAATCAGGTTCTTACCAATGTTGAGACGGACAACCTGCTTTCACCAATTGTTCCGCAGGAGCTTAAAGATGAGCTAAAGGAGAAGGGAGAGCTTGATTTTGCTTTTTCGGTGGAGGGCTTTTCACGAGTCAGAGCCAATGTGTTCAGACAGAGAGGTTCATATGCAGCAGCACTTCGTATTCTCTCATATGATGTGCCTACACCGCAGCAGCTTGGCATACCACAGTCGGTTGTCGATCTTACCACAAAGATGAGAGGACTTGTCCTCGTGACAGGAGCTACAGGAAGTGGTAAGTCGACCACATTGGCAAGTCTTATAGATGTCATTGCATCAAGAGATTCCAAAAATATAATCACGCTTGAAGATCCTATCGAGTACCTGCACTCAAGGCGCCGCTCTATAGTGGAACAGCGAGAGATTGGAAAGGATACACTCTCATATGCTGCAGCCCTAAGAGCTGCACTGCGACAGGATCCGGATGTAATACTTGTAGGAGAGATGCGAGATCTTGAAACTATATCTACAGCTATTACAGCGGCGGAGACAGGACATCTTGTATTTTCTACACTGCATACCAACAGTTCATCCGATGCAATTGACCGTATGATTGACGTTTTTCCACCACACCAGCAGCAACAGATACGAGTGCAGCTCTCAGGAGTTTTAGAGGGAATTGTTGCACAGCATCTGCTTCCAATGGTAAATGGCGGACGAATTGCAGCATTTGAGGTGCTCCTTGCAAACAATGCCATCAGAAACTTAATTCGTGAGGCAAAAGCATTTCAGATTCCATCTATCATACAGACCTCAAAGAGAGAGGGTATGATGATGATGGATGACTGTATTTTACAGTATTACAGCCAGGGCCTTATAGCGCCGGAGACTGCAGTTGCATATGCACATGATCCGGTAAGCATGGCTAGCCGTGTACACCTTTACTATTGATGGTATAATCGTATGTGTTTTACTGTTATGGTATAATGTTGTGAAGCCTTAATAAATTATGATTTAATTTATCTGGAGGTTGCACAGAATAGGTATAAGGAGGAGAAGAAAGTGGCTGACTGGACATATCAGATTATAGACCAGAGCGGAAAAGAAAGAAAAGGAAATATAGTAGCCGAGTCAGAAGCAGAGGCAAAAAATAAGCTTAAGATGGATGGCAACATGGTCATAAGCCTCACCAAGGCAACAGCACTGACCAAGGAAATCTCATTCAGTGTAGGAGGAAAGGTAAAGCCGAGAGACCTATCGGTATTCTGCCGCCAGTTCACCAGTATGGTCAATGCCGGTGTTACGATTCTTGATACGCTGGATATGCTATCCGATCAGACTGAGAATAAGGTTATGGCGAAAGCTATCAGAGGTGTTCATGCCGAGATTCAAAAAGGTGAGACTCTCTCGGATGGTCTCAAAAAATACCCGAATGTTTTCCCTGACATCATGGTGAGCATGGTTGCGGCAGGCGAAGCATCCGGCAAGATTGATGTAGCTTTTGACAGAATGTCTGCACACTTCGAGAAATCAGCGAAGCTTAACGGCATGATAAAAAAAGCGGCAGTTTATCCGATTATCGTTGTGATTGTGGCTATTGCGGTTGTTATTGTAATGCTTGTAAAGGTCATCCCAAGCTACTCGGAGATGTTCAATGACCTGGGAACAGAGCTGCCGGGCATCACAAAGGCAGTTGTTGCGATGAGTGATTTTGTCACCGGATACTGGTATATTGTGATTGCTGTCATAGCAGCAATTGTTATAGCCATCAAGCTTTATAAGCAGACTGACAGCGGCCAGATGTTCTTTGGTAATCTCGCAAGAAAGCTTCCGGTTTTCGGAAAGCTAAACATCAAGACAGCGGCCAGTAACTATGCGCGTACACTTTCCACACTTGTGTACTCTGGACTTCCGATGATTGAAGCCCTTGGCATCACTGCTGACACCATGAAGAATGCCCTTTACAAAAAAGCACTGAAAAGTGCGAGGGAAGAAGTAAGTAAGGGTGTTCCGCTGTCTGAGCCAATCACTGCGTGTGGATTGTTTCCACCTATGGTTTCACACATGACCAAAATCGGTGAGGAGACCGGTGACTTGGAAGGCATGCTTACCCGACTGGCAGACTACTATGATGAGGAAGTTGAGTTGGCTACCCAGACAGTTATGGCAGCTATTGAGCCTATGATTATCCTTGTTCTGGCACTTATTGTTGGTGTGCTTGTGGCAGCCGTTATGGCTCCTATGCTTACCATGTATCAGGCTATGGACAGTTTATAAAATAAAAAAGAAGCAGACTTTGAGTGTGAAGCTCAAAGGCTGCTTTTTTGGTAAAGAGACATTGGCAGTAGGACGGGGCTCATGGGATGAAGCCCCTTACGCGGTGGCAAAAAAATACATTGACAACTGTTATACAATAGGCTACAATTCGAATACATGGTTCGGGTATGTTCTTTACCCGTTGATTTATCATGCTGTGTCAGCAACAAATCCGATTGTGTGTTAAAAATAAATATCAGCTAAAGTACCAGTCTATTCGTTTCTATGCGTGGCGGGCATTTATTTGAGGAATATAAAGGGTTATTATCATTTGAAATTATGTATGCACAAAAAATGGGGCTATAAAAAATGATGTGTATGCAGATTTCATGTGGAAAACAGGAGAAGTGTATGATATACAGAAAAGTGAAGACAAATTTGTCCAGAACTCTCAGCTCTATAGAGCAGGACAAGGCAACCAGTGATGACTACGTGAAGTGTATTCTGGCAGATCCGCAGATAGCAGCCTATATAGTTCAGGCGCTCGTGCCAGAATTTAAGGAAATGGAAGCCGAGAAAATAATTCCGTGCATTGGTGAGCCGACAGTAATGCTCAGATTTCCGGAAAGGCTTGGAGTTAAAATCCAGAACGTAAATAATGAGTCAGTTGATGAGGATGATGGAAAAATTATTTACGACATCAAATTTCCATTGTATTATAATGGAAAAAGAAGAGAATTTATCATCAATATTGAAGCTCAGAAGAGCAGTAAAAAATCAAAGCTGGGCTACCAGTTGGAAAACAGGATTGCCTATTACATGGGCAGAATGATTTCCGAGCAGAAGGGTACTGAGTTTGTAAATTCGAATTATGATGACTTAAAATCCGTATATACCATATGGATATGTATGGATACAAAAAAATCAGAGGACTCAATAATCGAATTTGGGATGAAATCCAGCCTGATTTATGGTAAAATAAAGAAAATACCACAGATTGACAAATTAAACGGTGCACTGATAAATGTCCGGACGAGAGCAACAAAAAATAAAAAGCAGTCTAAGAATAAACTCATAGGAATGCTGGAAGAACTGTTCTCAAAGTCAGAGTTTATCGAAAAAAAGAAGATACTTGAAGAAGACTATGGACTTAAAATGAGCATGGAACTCGAAGGGAGGATGTGCGAGATGTGTAATGTGAGTGATTACTGGGAAGAGGTTGCAACAGAAGAGGGTAAGGAAATCGGAGAAAAACAAAAGATAATCTCACAGGTTGTAAAAAAGCTGCAAAAGGACAAGAGCGTGGCGGAAATAGCAGATGACCTGGAAGAAAAAGAGGAGGTTATTGCTCCAATTTACGAAGCAGCCTTGTCAATGAAGCCGGATTATGATGTCGAGAAAATCTATGAGCTTCTTGAGAAAAATAAGAAGCTGGCATAGCAGCTGTAGTTGAAAAAAGATCGATAGGAGGCAGTCTTTGAGCGAAAGCACTGAGGCTGCTTCCTTTTTTGTTGACAGTAGGTCGGGGCTTCATCTCCTGAGCCCAGGCTGGTGCACACTCCCTCACTTGAGCTACACTACGCTGCCAAGATACTGTAGGAATTATGCTTTATAGCTTTTAGATGCCCGACGAAACCGTCGAAACGCGCCGTCCGTGGCGCGGTTCTCCTTGAGCTCACATCCGTGGGAGCTCATTTCTGTGTATCGTGTGCATAATTCAACAGTATCTAAGCAGCTTCGCTATTCGCTCATGCGAGAGAGCGTGCCCCAGCTGGTCTCATGGGATAAAGCCCCTTACGCTGTGGCAGAATGCAGGCTGATAGGCGTGCAGTGCAGAAACAGTATGAAAAAATATAAGTATGGAAAAAGAAAAATTATGATGACAAAGAACTGCCGCTATGCTACAATCAACTCAAAGCATTATATTTCTGTAAGCGGCACCACATAACAGTTTTTCAGGTGCGCACCACTTTGAAGAGGGCAGACCACTTCGCATTATTCTACAAAGGACATGGAAGTTTTCGATGCTTTATTTACCAATCAACAGCAGGAAAATTGAAATGCCGTATGTAGACAGAATGCAGAAAATGTAGTCAAAAGGCGGATGAACTGTATACCGTGCGTAAATATTAAAGAAGAACAGCACATGTATACCTTGTAAACTGTACCACTATACCCTCATTGGCACCAAATTTTCCTGCTCACACAAGAGAACAGGAGGAGAAGGATTGAGTGCAAAAGACTCAATGGCAAAGGAATACTTTGCTGACAATGCCAGGTTTGCTGACCTGTGCAACAATATACTGTATGGAGGAAGAGAGGTCATCCTGCCGGAAAACCTTAAGGAAAGGGACACGACAGAGGTTCTGACCGCACTAGGGCTTGACAAAAAGACCATAGCGATGCAGAAGCTGAGGGATATCTTCAAAAATGCCAGCATCAAATATACCGGCAAATCATATGTGGTACTGATAGGAGTAGAAAATCAGTCCGATATACACTATGCCATTCCGGTAAAAAACATGTTTTATGATGTGATGGCATACGGCAACCAGGTAAAGGAAACAGCAAAAAAGCACCGAAAAGAAAAGGATACGGCAACATCGGATGAATTTCTCTCGGGATTTACAAAAACTGATAAGCTGATTCCGGTGATTACGATTACAGTGTATCTCGGAACAAAGGAATGGGATGGACCAAGGAGGCTGTCAGATATGTTTGGTGATGTGGACGAGGAGCTTCTGCCATTCATACCGGATTACAGGATTAATCTGCTGGCACCGAGGGAGATAACCGACTTTACAGGATTCAGAACCTCAATCAGGCAGCTTTTCGAGGTACTGCAGAATGCGTATGATAAGGAAAAAATGCAGGAAGTGCTGCAGAATGACGAGAAGTTTAGCAATGTAGACAGAGAGACAGTTGAGGCAATCAACCTGTTTGCAGGAACGGATATAGACATAGATGAGAAAGAAGAGGTGATTGATATGTGTAAGGCGTGGGAAGAGCAGAAAAATGAAGGCCGAGAAGAAGGCAGAGAATTAGGCAGAGAAGAAGGTAGAGAATTAGGCAGAGAAGAAGGCAGAATTCGTCAGGCAAAAGTAACGGCTTTAAAACTTCAGAAAAAAGGTCACTCAATAGAAGATATAGCTGAATGTGTGGATTTTGATGAGGAAACTGTAAAAAAATGGCTTGTGAGCTAATATTGTAGTGAAATGTAAATTAGAGGAAGCAATCTTTGGGCGAGAGCCCGGAGGCTGCTTCTTCTTTTGTTGAGATAATTGCAGGCATTGGCAGTAGGACGGGGCTTCATCCCATGAGCCATGGCTTGTGCACACTCTCTCACGTGAGCTACGCTACGCAGCCAAGATACTGTAGGAATTATGCCTTAAAGATTTACGATACTCGACGAAACCGTCGAAACACGCCGTCCGTGGCGCGGTTCTCCTTGAACTGCCATCCGTGGCAGTTCATTTCTGTGTATAGTGTGCATAATTCGACAGTATCTAAGCAGCTTCGCTATGCGCTCATGCGAGAGAGCGTGTCGTAGCCGGTCTCAGGGGATGAAGCCCCTTACGCTGTGGCAAAAAATATAATGACAAAGCATCATAGCTCTGCTACAATCAGTTTAAAGAGACAATTTATGAAAGAGAATAAGCTGATTCCAGTAATTACAATTACAGTATATCTTGGCACCGAGGGAGATAACAGACTTTACCGGATTCAGGACATCAATCAGGCAGCTTTTCGAGGTACTGAAGAATGCATATGATAAAGAAAAGATGCAGGAAGTGCTGCAGAATGATGAAAAGTTTAGCAAGGTGGACAGAGAGACGGTTGAGGCAATCAACCTGTTTGCAGGAACGGATATAGACATAGATGAGAAAGAAGAGGTGATTGATATGTGTAAGGCGTGGGAAGATCAGAAAAATGAAGGCAGAGAAGAAGGTAGAGAAGAAGGCAGAATTCGTCAGGCAAAAGTAACGGCTTTAAAACTTCAGAAAAAAGGTCACTCAATAGAAGATATAGCTGAATGTGTGGATTTTGATGAGGAAACTGTAAAAAAATGGCTTGTGAGCTAATATTGTAGTGAAATGTAAATTAGAGGAAGCAATCTTTGGGCGAGAACTCGGAGGTTGCTTCCTCTTTTACTGACAGTAGGATGGGGCTTCATTCTCTACGAACGGTTGGCGAATATACTCTCGGGTGAGCGAATAGCGAAGCTGCTTAGATACTGTTGAATTATGCGCATGAAACACAGAAATGAACTGCCACTGGGATGTAATATATCGTTGCTGTTCAAACGCAAGCTTGACACCACGCTGTCAAGCTATGCGCCAATAAATCAACTATTGTCAGATTACAGCCCCTGCCTCGTAGAGGCACTTTTAATGGGCTGTAATCGTTACTGGTCACACTGATGGTGTGAGCAGTAATGGGCAAGGAGAACCGAGCCACGGACGGCGCGTTTCGACGGTTTCGTCAAGCATAGAAAATCTAAAAGCATAATTCCTACAGTATCTAGGCAGCTCCGCTATTCGCTCACGAGAGAGAGCGTGCACAAGCCGGGCACATGGAATGAAGCCCCTTATGCTGTGGCGGAGTATAGCTCTGGAGAAAATTTTTATTGAAAATATGATATAAATGCAATAAAACGGATGAAATTTGGGTGAAATTGCTAAAGAAAGCGAAAAAAGTTGTGCGCCAATAGTGCTATTGTACTAGAAAATAACTTGCATTATGCTTTGATTTATGGTACAATGAGCGCATACAAACCAAAGAGATGCTGATAGGGCACAGCTCTTTGCACAAAAACCATGTTATAATGAAAAGGAGAAAAGAACTATGGTAAAGAATGTATTTAAAAAGTTAGGAAAGAAACAGAAGAACAACAAAGGTTTCTCTCTCGTAGAGCTTATTGTTGTAATCGCCATCATGGCAGTGCTTGTAGGTGTACTTGCTCCACAGCTTATTAAGTATGTTGAAAAGTCTAGAGAGGCTACAGATATCCAGAATGCTGATAGCATTGCAACTGCTGTTAAGACATATTATTCAGACAAAGAGACATATCCGAATACAGTAACTGTTACAATGTCTAGTACTGCTGATCCAGCATTTGGTGCGAGTGACACACAGACTACAAATGCTTTGTCTGACGCTGGATTAGAAAAGACTAGACTGAAAGGTAAAAATTGGACTAATATTGTAATTACATACACACCAGGTACAGGCGATATTAAATATGAAGTGTCTTATCAGGCTGGCAAAACTCAGTATTACACAACAGGTACAGATGGAAGCTCACAGATTTCACCTAAATAAAATTTAGAAGATATTCTTTAAGGACACCCAACCATGACCACAGAACTGATACCCATCTACATCTTAATATTTGCATTCGGTATAGTTATAGGCAGCTTCCTAAATGTCTGTATCTACCGCATACCGCAGCATGAGACAGTGGTGACCGAAAGGTCCCACTGCATGAGATGCGGGTATCAGCTCGCGTGGTACGATATGGTGCCGGTTTTCAGCTGGCTGTTTCTTCGCGGCAGATGCCGCAAGTGCAAAGAACCGATATCACCTCAATACCCTATTATTGAGGCGTTAAACGGTATATTATACATAGTAGTATTTGCAGTAAATGGACTTGAACTTACGAGTATCATCTACTGCTTTCTTACATCTGCACTCATAGTTCTGAGTGTTATAGACTGGAGAACATATGAAATTCCATTAGGAATCAATATATTTATACTGGTGCTTGGAATCCTGCATGTGTTTTTAGACCATGATAATTGGTCTGAATATGTGATAGGATTCTTTTGTGTCAGTTTATTTCTTGAAATCCTTCTTCTTGTAAGTGGAGGAAGAGCCATAGGTGGCGGAGACGTCAAGCTCATGGCATGTGCAGGCCTTGCGATAGGCTGGCAGAATATTACATTAGCATTTTTCTTAGGATGTATCATCGGTTCCGTGATACATCTGATTCGTATGAAAGTAACAAACGCAGGCAACAGGCTTGCGATGGGACCGTACTTGGCAGCCGGAATATTTATTTCGATGCTATGGGGTGAGAAAATGATATCGGCATATTTGACACTCGCAGGCTTTTGAAAAACGTGTTATAATATAGCGTACTTAATATAAAACAGGTAGTACGACAAGCAGTGAGACAAAAGCAGAGAAAACACAGATATGCCGAAATATATATATAGAATGTTTGTAACTGAACAGTTACGAATGTTTTACAGATGTATACAGTGTAAAACAAAGATAAACACGGAGGACTAGGTTATGGCAAATAGGGTACTCGGTATTGAAATAGGGGAGAACCTTACCAGAGTAGTTGAGATTGATTACAAAGCAAAAAATCCCAAGATTTACAATATGTTCGGCTTTCCGACACCACCAGGAATGATTGATGATGGAGTGGTACAGCCGGATGGGATGTTTCGTTCTATCTTATACAGTAAGCTGAAGGAAAAGAAGATTTCCACCAAAAAAGCTGTTTTTGTTTTAAATTCAGCGCGTATAGCAAGCAGAGATATTGAGCTTCCGCTTGTTAAGGAAAAACAGCTTAAGGAAATGATTGCAATGAATGCATCGGATTATTTTCCGGTGGATTTGAGCCAGTACAAGCTGGTACATCAGATTATAGAGAAGATTGACAGACCGGAAGAAAAGAAATTACGTCTTTCGGTTATTGCTGTGCCTAATGATCTTATTTTGTCGTATGGTGCTCTTGCAGCTGATTGCAGGCTGCAGCTTGTAGCACTTGACTATAGTGGAAATGCCATCAAGCAGCTCATGAGAAGAGAGATTCCCGGAGATGTGAAGGTGACTGTCAAGGTGGATGAGGTTTCTACCACACTGACTGTAATGGATGGAAGCATGGTAAAGCTGCAGCGCAATGTCAACCATGGACTTGCTGATGCTATTGAGGCGATTCAGGATAGTGAGCTTTTTGGAGAGTATCTGTCATTTACCGATGCAGTTGATGTGGCACGCAGAAAGACCTGCCTTGCAATAAGGCCTGATGGCACAGTACCTGATGAGCCGGCGGGCGGCGGCATGGATCCTATGGGGCATGAGATTGATTCTGAGCGCTTTAAGAAGCTTCGTCTGAATGTTTCATATGCACTTTCCAATCTGATAAGCAGTCTTGGACGAGTAATAGACTACTATCAGTCGAGAAACTCAGATACTCCTATTGAGAGAATTTTCCTCATAGGCTTAGGTGCTGATTTCAGCGGACTTTCAAAGCTTTTGACCAATGAGCTCAATGTCAAGGTGGTTCCGCTCCAGCAGTTTGACGGCATACATGTGGCAAAGAGCATAAACCTCGCAGAGGCAAAGCTGGCAGAGTATTTCAACTGTGTCGGATGTTCACTGAGCCCGCTTGATATATTAGATAGTAAGAAAAACAAGGGAATCGGTGCTCCGATTATGGCAGGGACAGCCGCAGGTGCCATGCCACTTGGCGGCGCACAGGCTGGTATGCAGGGAAATCCACCTGTCGGTCCTGATGGGAAGCCTCTTCCCGTACCGGCAGGGGAGGAAGCAGAAAAGCCTGTTTCTTTTGCGGTGCAGCTTCTCATTTTTGGATTGTGTGTGGTAGTTGCAGTTGGTATCACGGCATACAGCATTTTTTCAAATCTTGTTTTAACTTCAGACAATATGACACTTAAAGCTCGTGTTTCTGATTTGTCATATGCACAGAATATATATGATGTGTACAACCAGACCAAGAAGGACTATGACTGGACTAAGCTTCTTGAGAGCGCCTCATCCAACAAGAATGATGAGATAACGGGCTTCGTGGATGAGCTGGAGCAGAAGCTTCCGTCAGAGGCCAAGCTTGTGAATATGTCTGTTACGACAGATGGTGTTTCGATGACCATAAAGACAGGCAGCAAGGATATAGCGGCTGATGTGATTGCACAGCTTCGTACATTTGAGAGTATCATGGTATCCAATGTGTCAACCATTACAGAGGAGGTTGATGAGACCGGTGCTTCAAAGGTTCAGTTCACAGTAGATTGCACATATGTAAAGGCTGATGACAGTGCTGCTTCTGAATCGGCAGATGGCACAGGCAGTGAGCCAGATGATACATCAAAAGATGCGTCATCACAGGCACAGACGGATAGTAATTCATCATCAGATACAGACAGTACAAATCAGTAGGGGGTGTTAGGATGTCAACGAGAGATAAAAAGTTACTTATTATATTAGCGGGTGTTGCCATTTTAGCACTGACATATTTTTTGATTTTTATTCCACAGTCCAATAAGAGGGATTCACTCAAGAGCGAAAACATGAACCTGAAATCACAGTACAATCAGCTTTCAGCCCTTGCGGCAAAGGCGGATGACTACACAGAGAAGACAAAGGATATGTCTGATGCTATGCAGCAGGTATATGACAATTTTCCTTCATATTTACAGATTGAAAACGGCATCATGGATGCGGTTGCTATAGAGAAATCTACCAATACAAATATTACAGAGCTTACAGTCGGCTCACCGACAGCTATTGATGTGAATAATCCGACAGGTGAAGCCGGTACAGATTCTTCGTCAGGAAGCAGTTCAGACAGCAGTACCACGGATAGCAGTAATGCAGACAATTCGCAGAGCTCTCAGACCGCTGATGGCAACAACTCTCAGTCACAGACAGGCGACGGCAGTGCATCTGATGGCAGTACATCAACAGGCTCTGCAAAGTCTACGGTTACAGGCTATCAGCTTTATGATGTCAGTACAGTTATGGCATTCAAGACAGAGTATCATGGGCTTAAGGCTATGCTTGGAGAGGTGATTGGTTCATCACAGAAGAAAACTATCAGCACGCTCAATGTGAGCTTTGATGATTCGACAGGCAAGCTGACAGGTGAGATGCTTGTGGATTCATATTTCCTGTATGGACTTGATAAGCCATATGAGGCACCATACATACCTGCAGTACCACATGGTACAAATAATCTGTTTGGTACAACAAACTAACAACTGATTATTATAATATTAGATTATTAGATTAGCGGGTTATTGAGACCGTAAGTGATAAATATCAAATGTTAGATTATTGAGTTATGAGATAACAAAATACAAGAGGGGAGGAAGCAGATTTGAGAAAGCTAAAAAACGATGATCGAGGAGTAACACTTGTGGAGATTATTGTGTCGATTGCTATTCTCGCAATAATCGTGCTTCCTTTTTTGAATGCATTTGTCACAGCTACAAAGACCAATGTAAAGGCTAAAAACGAGATGAATGCTACACATCTGGCGACAAACATTATGGAGGGTATTGAAAAGAACTCCATGAAGACACTGGCATATCAGTTTAACTATCCGTCGGAGGGCTTTGATGTGGCGGACGGTTTTAATATATCAGATGGAAGCAGTGCATGTGAGCTTCTTAAGAAGTCGGGTAAGTTTGATAATGTAAAGAGGCTTGAGGATATCAGTGCTGAGATTGTAAACAAGGACGATGTCATCACTAGCTGTATCCACAAGACTGATGCATCAGCCAAAATAAGCGATACATCGCTTTGGAATTTCAGGGAGTCGGATGCGCACAAGTATTATTTCTATATGTCTGGTGTGCAGTCAGGCACAAAGAAATACAATGCTCTTGTGACAGTGGATGCAAAATCGGACGCAGAGTCGGACAATAAGGTTAAAAAGTACAACATGGACGAGGTAGCGGATATGTCGGCCATGGATGCAAATTTTGACTGCATGAGTGCAGACAAGTATTCTGCTACAAATATTATATATGCATTTAATAATATGCCTGGTGTAGGCGGCATCACTCAGCAGGATATCAAAAGAACTATCACCATAGATATAGAAAAGTATGGAGCTTCGAGTAATAAGGCTACCAAGGTTACGGTGTCGTATTCATATTCTATCAATAAGAATGGAGTAAGAAAGACTTTTCCGGATCCGAATAGTGCACTGAAGGATGATTATACCATGGTGATTTATGATAATTCTTCAGATACTGTGAACCATAATCTAAGGAATGTCTATCTGTTTTACAATCCATGGTACACATCTACAGGAACACTTTACAATACCTGCAACGATGTCATTATAATCAATAATAAGGACAAGCTGGACTGCACGGTAAACATTGTAAAGCAAAAGACTATATCGGATCAGTCAGAGTTGAGCACGAAGGAGAGTACATATAAGGCATATGTGAAGGTAAGTGAGCCGGGAAATCGTACAGGTCATGCTTATACTCATATAGCCACCAATCTGAATGTAAATATGGGAGCACCGGATAATCCACTACAGCCCGATCAAGCTATATATGGCTTTAATAACAATGTAATTCAGAATGATGTAAAGGCAATTGTCGATATAAAGAATCTGACAAAAAGCAATGCATCTGAAAGGCTGTATGATGTGAAGGTGGCTGTATACGAGAGCAAGGCTTCACTGGATGATATATTTAAGGATAAAGACCCGGTTGTTACGATGACCGGAAGCATGGGGTATTAATTATGAAGCGTAATGATAACCGTGGTGCTTCCTTTGTGATGGTTGTAGTTGCAATGGCTATAGTGGCTGTTTTAGCTGTGACTGTGCTGTGGATAGCGCTTATGAACCTCCAGATGAAGGTGACGGACGAAAAAAATACAGACAACTTTTACTCGGCAGAGGGTGTGCTGGATCAGATATGTACCGGTCTGCAGGGAGATATTTCCAAGGCTTACTCAGCTGGATATACCAAGGTTATGGAGAATTACTCTGACAGCAGCATAAATGAGGCCGGCAGACAGAGTATATTTGCGCAGGAGTATTTAAAGAGCTTAAAGGGAAGTCTTGAGTCTGACAATACCGGTATGCACTATAAAACTGAAAAGCTTAAAGACTATGTGGATAGTAAGCTCACAGACGAAAACTCAAAGCCACACGCTGTGGTCAAGGCGGTAAATGCCGATGAAAATGGAAATGGACTGCTCAAGGTATACAACAGCCGCGCAGTCATTAATGGCATCAGGGTAGAGTATACCGATGAAAAGGGATTTAAATCAATAATAGAAACAGATATTTCTCTGGGAGTTCCATCCATGAGCTTTACAGCATCGGGAGGAGTTCCGGAGCTTTTTACATATTCTCTTGTCGGAAATGAAGGACTGGATATTATATCAGGACTTAATAAAGTGAATCTATCCGGTAATCTCTACGCCGGCTGTGAAAATGCGGCAGGCACAGGGACTTCTACTACGAGTGTTACCATTCCAAACAATGCCACACTTGATGTAAAGGATACCAGCTATATGATTGCAGAGGGCGATATAGAGGTGGGAGACTTTGCCGGAAAAGATACTGGTACAATAAAAAAGAATATGGCGGGGGTACACAATAACAGTACACTTTCTGTTGATTCACAGTGCCAGCTGTGGACAAGCAACATAAATGTAAATGGTGCAACAGTCAATTTAGATGGCATGACATATGTGGCAGATGACATGACCTTAAAGGGTACAGGCTCAAAGGTTACACTTGGCAAGAATAATAAGAATAACAATGCGAAGTACGTCGGCTTTGGCAACGGAGGTGCTGACAAGGAAAATCCTGTCGCAGGCGATAGCTCTGCTATTATCATAAACGGCAGGGAGGCATCTCTTGATATGTCAAATATCAGGGAGCTTATGTTAGCAGGAACCGCATATATCAATACCCAGGCTATTGTAAACTCAAGTAGTGTGGGTACACAAAACAGCAATGTGGGCATGGGTGAGTCAATCTCTGTAAAGGGTGACCAGATAGCATACCTTGTGCCGCCTGAGTGCATAGGCACAAGTGGAGATGGTGCGGATGCCAAATCGCTTTACAACAAGAATCCACTTTCCTATAAGGAGTACAAGGATATCACGGCAACCGGACAGGATCAGACAAAGTATACTGAAGTTAATGCTAATGTGGTCAGCACAAAGACAGGTAAGTCTCTCTCGGCATATCTGCCGGAGAAAAAGACAATCGACAACTGTATAAAGAAGGTCTTTGTTCCTTCTACTGATAATAGTGATGATGGACTTGTATACTATTATGTAAATCTGCCAACGAACAAGGCAGCTGAGTATTACAGAGACTATTTTGGCGCAGACAGTGACAAGCTCAATAGATACACTAAGTTCTATACTGACAGCATAAAGGTAAATGAGGCAGCAAGCATCTATACTGCCGGCAATTACAGCATCTACGATGGCAGCAATTTAAGCCTTTTGAAGGGCATAGCTGATGGTGTGGACATGGATGCACAGTCAGATGCCTTACAGCACACGTATACTGCACTAAACTCAAAGCTTTTGACAAATTATGCAGATTTACCGACAAATGCAGCAAGTGTTTCGCTTTTTACAAATATAGTTAACAATACCAATTTGCTGAAAATAGTGCCAAATTCCGGTAATAAACATATATTTGAGACTGAGTATCAGGGAAAAAAATACCAGGCAATTGTCAAAAACGGTAACTACACCTATGATGCAAATGACAAATCACACAATGTGGATATAATTGTTGCTACGGGAGATGTGACACTGAATGCTGACTTTACAGGTACCATAGTTGCAAAGGGCAGGATAATTGTAAACAAAGACCAGTGCGAGATTGATAATGGTACTCAGGAGGTATTTAAGGCATTGCTTCTTGAAAAGGTAAGTGATGCAGACGATGCACTGCACCTGTATGATGTGTTCATGGACGGTGCCAACTATCTGGGTAATGTTTCTTCTTTTTCAAATAAGAAAGAGGCAGATACAAAAATAGATTATGCTACGCTCATTACATACCAGAACTGGACCAAGGAGTAGAAAACAAGCGGCTTTTAAGGCGCAAAACAGCTGCGAAATATTTATATTTGGCAAATTTTGACGATATATACAAGGGAGGAATCCAATATGTCTGTAACAGAAAAAAAGAATAATGGTGGTTTCTCTCTGGTAGAGCTTATAGTAGTGATAGCGATATCTGTCGTACTTATAGGTGCGGCAACCATATCCATTCGCTCGGTCATGGGTGTTGAGGTGAAGCAGTGTGCCAGAAATATTGAATCGATAATTAATAAAACAAGGGTCACCACTATGGGAAAGGACAGCGCAGTTCTTGAGATATATAAGGATGCATCAGATGGTGCCTACTATTATAAGACAACCATAAATGGTACAGTATCTGCTCCGAGCAAAATAGGAAAGAGCAGGATTGATGTTTACTATTCCATGAAGGATGATTATAGTGACAAGACACAATTGAACAGCTCAGACAAGATAATGCTTCAGTTTGACAGAAGCTCAGGTGCACAAAAGCCTGATGCCAATGGTAAGTACTGCAGCCGTATCTGGATTCAAAAAAACAGCACAGAAAAGGTTATCACGATATACAAGGAGACCGGCAAGGTGGTATGTGAGTAATTTACATAGTTTAATGATGAATATTTTATTTTGACGCAAGGCTGTTATAAGGTTGTATGATGAAATCGGAGAGGAAGATGAACCATGAAACTTTTAAGGCGCATGAACAAATCAAATAATAGGAAAAACAGTGGCTTTACACTTGTTGAGCTTGTCATTGTCATGGCGATAATGGGAATACTGGGTCTGGCTGTTGCAGGCTTTATCGGTACGAGCACGAAGCAGTATAAATACGCTTCAAAGGACGTAGATTTACAGTATGAGGCACAGCTTACGATGAATCAGATAGGAGACCTGATAATTGATGCGCAAAAGGGTGTCAAGTATGAGCCTGCTACAGTGGCAGCGCCGGTGGAGGTGGCATCAGCAGACCCTGAGGCTGGTTATATTGCAACTGCATCAGCGGAAGAAGAGTCATCCGAAGAAGCATCATCTGAGGAAACATCATCCGACAGCAAGCTGATTATCTACAACAAGGATTGTACATACAATATCATATACAGACCATCAGAGCACAAAATCTATCTGCGAAAGGATACACTGGATCCTGCAACAGGTGCGGTGAAGGCAGATGGTCAGGGCAAGGAATCGCTTATGGCAGAAAATGTCACAGGCTTTACACCTGATTTAAGCGAGGCAGAAAGCAAGAACTCTGTCGGACTTGTCGTGGACTTTAAAGCAGGGGACAAGAAGTATACATCAAAGCAGAACTTCACTATGCGAAATAAGGTACCGACCGGGGCAGATGTGGAGTATGTGGCACCGGCAGAGCCTGAAGGAATAAGGATATATTATAAAGGCAAGGATGTAACCAACGGAACGGTATACTATGAAATGAAGAAAAATCAGAATAAATTAGAGTTTACTGATAAGATTCTGGGTGGAAAGTATGATTCAAAAAATGTAACGTGGGATCATTCTGGAACAAAAAATGGTGGAAACTTTAATGCTAATGGTGATGTATATAATGTAGAACTTATGGATAATGAAACTACAGATCAATTTGTTATCACAGTAACATCCAAAGACGATACGTCATTGACGGCAAAGGTAACTGTAAACGTAGCACATCCAATCAATATTCTGCATTGTGATGCAGATAAGCATTTCAATTTAGGACAGACGCATCAATTGTTTATTGATGAATGGGAGTTAAAAAATTCTTCATTAAATGGTAAATATCAGGTTAAGGATTTTGTATGGCATATGGAGGTAGAAAGTGTCAGCTCAACAGGTGCAACCGAGCACAAGGGAGATATATCCTTTAGAATGGGCGATGATGGCAAGCTGATTTATGGACCGGAGGGCAATGGTGAGCCTGATGGAATATTTAAGTTTAGTTCAAATGAGATTGCAGGAGAAACCGGAGCAGAAGGTCATGAAGATGATCCTAAATATAGGAACTATCTTAATTATCATATTGTAGATGGTAATCAAAATGAAAAAATGCATATCACTCTCGGAAAAAATTTTTTTGTCGGAGAAAAATTAAATATCAGCGTCTGGCTTGGACTTGAGGAAGAGTCGGGATTTAAGTCAAATACAATTACGTTTTACACATATTATTAAACAAAGTAGTTTTTTACAAAGGAGCAATCGCAATGAGCAAATTAAGAAAAAAAATAGTGGTTCCAATATCGCTCACACTTACAGGATGTCTCGTTGTGGCAGCTTTTGTGCTGAATGACAGCCTAACAAAGGTCGATGCAAATGTAGCGTTCAATGGAATATCTGATATAGTCAGCTCACATGGCAAGGACAAGCCCTTCAATATAGTGGAGGTGGTGCCTGACAAGAAAATGGCATCCATTGGCTATCTGATTGATGGTCAGGAGCCTGACAATTGGTTTGGTACACTGTCAAAGATGTCTGACACAGAGGGAAAAGGTGCAACGAATAGGGCTGCTTATATGAAAAGCCTGAAAGAAAAGCTTGCGCCTATTACTACAGAGGAAAAGGACAACACAAAGCCCCTTTACTATGAGCCGTATGAGGAAAGTTATGTCAATCAGGGCAATGACTGGAGTGAGCTTGCCCTTGTGGATATGGATAAAATAAATCAGGGCACCGAAGGCTACAAGATGACAAAGCAGGAGAAGGGTGACTACAAGTTCAACACTGATTACCAGCTTGCTGTAAATGAAGATGGACTGCCTACAGGTCATTACAGACAGAATGTTGACCATTATGTTTTCATGCAGGGCGAGGATGAGACAGAAGATGGCTCTGAATCTGTGGATACAGGAAAAAGAGGCTACTACAGTGTTGCGTTTACTGCAGTCAAATTGCCGGATGGCATGACAAATAAACAGTATCTGGTAGAGGCTGATAATTCACAGAAAGCTGATGGAAATACAGACAGCAGTACAGACAATACGACAGATACAGGCACAGGTGATGATACTGTTGAGAAGCATGTGGTTTATTCTATAAAGAGCGCATATGCCATTGTTTCTGCTGAGGGCATGCAAAACATAGCAAAATATGACCCAAAGGCATATATTTACAGGACTGACAAATCGGATACTACATCTCCATATGAATTTGTTGCAAGAGCTGACCGGATGGCAAGTCTGCCTGATGGTAGTAAGCCGGATTATGAGAAGTATACATACTTTACGGTTGAGATGGAGTATGTGCCTGCAGATAAAATCACTGATGACGAGACCTACTACGAGGTGAACACTGCGGTACCTATTGAGTTTAATTACGATGAGACCGGCGAGTATGGAGCAGTGCTTGACTCACAGAATCCATACGAGAAGATAGATGATGGCACACAGGACAATCAGCCGGCAGGTAACACAGGAAAGGTAATCCTCACTGATACAGACGGATATTTTGATATAGTTAAGGACAGCCAGACATACACCTATGTGGGTAAGGGAAAAGGTGACTATATCATGGAGGCTGATAAAAACAGCTCGCTTGATTATCCTGTAAATACCACACGCATATATTATAAGGGTGGTTTCAAGAACAATAACTGGTTTAGAAACGGTGTATTTAACCAGGAGGGCAAGACAGGCGATGATGATAAGACTGCCAATATGACCTTCAAGGTAAAAACAGTCACACCCAAGGAGCTTGAGCAGATAGATGTATCAACAATTGATTTACTCTATCTTTCCGGCTCAAAGTCCGTCCTTTCAAATGATTTAGTAAACGATGCTGCAACATATAAACCTGATAATGACATTTCATGGGACAAGGTAAAGCAGATAGTCCAGCGTGTGCACCAGAGTGGTATAATGATGCCTGTTATAGTGGATAATGGTATTGTGTGGCCTGCTTCAAGTGCAGACTACTCAAGTAATATTAAAAAGCTTGCAGGTCTTTTGAGCTGTAACAATTTCAGCTCGCTGAATTTTACTAAGGACTCAGCTGATAATTTTATTAATTGGAATAATGACATAAAGTATTATAAAGTTGACAGTAAAACCCATACAAAAGGTTTTGTAATTGGCAACGAATATGTCATTCCACGAAACTATAATCCTAGTACGGATGTGCCATTTGTTTTAAGAGATGATTTTGCTTCTGCATTTATTGCAAATGAAGATGAAACTCAATTTGTCGAAGCAGCTAAAAATGAAAATTTTGACGAGATAGCAGAGTATATCAACTCAGAGAATACAAGCAGGAAAAAAGAAAATGATACTCTTGGAAAGGACGAGTATGCATACTATGACAAGGAGATTTCAAAGGCGATAGTTTTAAGCTATATCATATCGTATGCCGATAAAAGAGACATTATAAATCCGACAGATAGTCTGAACATACTGGATATAGAGCCCGGAACTGTAAAAAATGAGTCTGACGCTTTAAATTATGATAAGCTAAAAAATTGGCTTAGATCAAGATGCCCGGAGAAAAAAAAGGTTACAATAACAAGGGTTACGAGTGCAGAATTTATTGGAAGAATAGAGGATCTCAATAATTATGATATGATATATATGGGACTTGTAGCCGATAATCTGAATTATAGAGATGGTCATACAGTATATAATGATTGGAAAATGGATGGGCTTAAATACTCAAATGTTGGTGACATTGTTGTTATAAATCCGAAAGATGTGGTAAATTATTGGGGATATGATATGCTCAAGAATGGTCATGCGGGATTGCTGGATACTGATTATATAAATAATGGAGAGGCGCTTAATACTCAGCTTACATTAAGAGGAAATGGAAATAATGCTGATTATTTAACTGCTCCAAACACATACAGAGGCTCAGGCAATGATATTACTAAGCAGAAGGTTTCAGAATTGGAGGATTATATAAAGGCGGGCTTTCCTGTCGTCTTTTCAGATGGCTTTTTCAGCAATGATAGCAAGTATAAAAGTGGAATTAATGAGGATTACATTGATAACTGTTCAAATGTTTTTACTCTTTTATGTTATGCAAAAGATAAAGATAATGTTCTTAAAGTGGACAACAAGGGAGACTTAAAAAATAAGTCAAATGAGACAGCGGTGCTTGTTACCTACCTGACTACTGAAAAACCTGAAATATTACTCAAGGAGCAGGAAAAAGTAAAAGATACAGATTATGTTGAGATTAGTAATAATCAGATTACATTGGAATTTTCAATAAACAATGCAGGTGGTGCGGATTCTAAAGCGAGTTTTAATGCACAGCTGTTCTTGGATTCAAATTCTGATGGTAAGTTTTCGACGACCAATGAAGGAATAGCTGCAAATAAAATAAAATTATATTGTGATGGCACTATTGTGAATCCGGTAATGGGTGATGATGGTAAATATATGTATAGTCTGAATGCAGGCAATTATAATTATAAACTGGTTTATGATTTGCCGAATGGATTTGTAGGAGTTATGCCTTGGCAGCTTCGTGTGAGTCAGGCTACAAATAGCTACAGATATGATCAGAAATCCGGATATGTGTATGTCAAAAATTCCAAAGGCAGTCCTACAAAAGTCAAGATTCTTCAGATTAATTCACACTTGAAGCATAATCAGGACTTTAAGGGAAATTTTGATATGCAGACACAGAAGAATGGCAATACAAAGTTTCATGAATTACTTAATAAAGTGAAGGATTTTGACCTGGATATAGAAACAGTTTATTATGATGACGTAAATAAAATGGATGAGGTATGTAATAAGCTGCAGACATACGATATGCTTGTGATTGGATTTGGTGATTGTTATGATATTGATAATACAAATAATCATCTCGATAAAATAAAAGCCTATATCCAGTCAGGAAAACCAGTATTGTTTGCTCATGATACAACATCATTTTGTAATAATAAAAATGATACTACATATAATAATGTCTGGGGATATAAGTTTAACTCTATAATTCGTGATACTGTCGGACTGGACAGGTATGGAATCCTGTCAAATGAGTATTTAAAGAAGGGCAATACATTAAAGAGTACTGATTCGGATTTTACAAAAGCTGTAGAGACCGCTGAAAAGAATAACACTGATATTGCATATGAGCCAAAATCCGATAATTCAGTTATTGTCAGACAGAATCAGGGATTTACTTATGCAGATTTAAATCAGTATCAGTGGAAAGATAATGGTAACGATCATGGCGAGTACAGGCTGTATTCAGGGCTAGATGGTAATGATGTTGAAGCTAAGACTAATAAGGCAGTCAAGGTTAATTCAGGACAGATTACCACATATCCTTTTAAGATTGCTGACGAAATAAAAATAGCTACCACTCATAAGCAGTACTACCAGCTGGATATGAATCAAGATGCTGATGGTGATGGTGAGAGTGATATTGTTGTATGGTATACCTTGTCAAACCATGGAATTTATGAGCAGTCTCCAAAGGATGTAAGAAATAATTATTATATTTACACAATGGGAAATGTAACATACTCAGGTGTAGGACATTCCGATTTCTCAAATACTGAGGATGAATTGAAACTTTATATAAACACTATGATTGCTGCATATAGTGCATCAGTTCATGAGCCGTCAATTTATCTTAAAGAGAATGCAGATACTGATTCAAATGACATAACTACATTATATGCAACTATTGATGATGCCATTGAAGAAGAAGCAGCTAATAAAGCGGATGCCAGACTAGATGGTGCAGACAGTACGCAGGATGTTTATTTTACGGTAAAGGATTCAAACCTTGTGCGAAATCAGATTGATGAAAAAACTGTTGTTTATTTGGACTTTTATATCGAGGATCCGCAAAAAAATCCAAAAGATGAAACGATTGGCACCGGAAATGATAAGATTTACTTAAAGAAGGTGGACTGGGATATCTATACACTGAATAATGATGGAACAGAAAATGAACAGATAAATAACAGTAAAGAAAACAGTCAATTAAATAAGGATCCAAGGGACTTCTTTGAAAATAACAAGACATATAAGGTAAAGGTACCATTGAGTGCTTTACCGGAGGGAGCTAATTCTATAAAGATTTATGCCGTAGGATATAGTAAGATTTACCAGTCACAGGTGAGCGGTGGTTATAAAGAAACTACAACAGCAAAGGCATACAAGACCTTCCAGATACAGCGTGTAGGTCTTGCTGATTTGGATTAGTTTTCAAAGGCTCCTGGCTATCACATACTTTTCGATTAAGCACAATTTATCAAACAGAGACTTATATAAACCATTTATATAGTCTCTGTTTTTTTACTGTTTCTTTATACTTTCTTTATTGAATTATCCGCGCTTATTGATAAAATAGATAGTATGCGCACGATTGCGGATATTTTTGCATTCGTGTATGGGGGATAATTAACCGGAAAGAAAGGAAACGTTTATGAGTAAAATTTTCAAAAACCTGATTCCATACTGGCGATGGATCATATTAATATTTGTTTTTCTCATTGCTCAGGCTTACTGTGATCTGGCTTTGCCTGCGTACACATCTGATATCATTGATGTGGGTATCCAGGATCATGGCATTGAGCATATCCTGCCAGAGGAGATTACATCGGAGGATTATCAGATGGCACAGACATTTATGCTGTCTGACGAGAAAGAAAAATTTACGGACTGTTATGAGGCGCAGGATGCTTCAAAATCTGATGACAGTGTGGCAAAATACAAGCTGACAGCTGATTCGGACACACTTGATGAGCTGGATGATGAGCTTTTGGTTCCTCTTGTCATGGCATATCAGGCTTTTCAGTCGGGGGAGCAGATGGATGTGGATGCATCAGCTATCCCGCAGTCAGCAGCGCTCGATGATAACATGATAAAGCAGATAAGAAGCAAGGTGCAGGACAAAATCGATGCGGTGGGTTCAGCTACTTTAAAGTCCATGGGTGTAACTTTTGCGACAAAGTGTGATGAGAATGCAGGAATCGACGTGGATGCCAATCAGGTTGCTTATCTGTGGAAGGCAGGAGCCAAGATGGCAGCCTTTGCAGCAATTATGCTTATAGCAGCATGTGTTGTAGGTTTTGCGGCTTCAAAGGTCGGTGCCGCTGTCGGCAGGGATTTGAGGGAGAAGACCTTTTCAAAGGTTGTAGGTTTTTCAAATGCCGAGATTAACAAATTCTCTACGGCATCACTGATTACTAGAAGCACGAATGATATACAGCAGATTCAGATGGTTACTACTATGATGCTTCGTATGGTGCTTTACGCGCCAATCGTTGGTATCGGTGGTATCATCAAGGTGGCACAGACCAAATCCGGCATGGAGTGGGTGATTGCCATTGCGGTTGCTGCCATCATGGTTTTTATTTTCACACTGGTTGGCATTGCGATGCCAAAGTTCAAGATTATGCAGAGTCTTGTAGACAAGGTAAACCTTGTTTCTCGTGAGATTCTTACAGGTCTTTCCGTTATCAGGGCTTTCGGCCGTGAGAAGGAGGAGGAAAAGAGGTTTGATGAGGCTAACCGTGAGCTTACACGCACACAGCTGTTTACAAACCGTGTCATGACCTTTATGATGCCGGGTATGTCCATGATCATGTACTGCATCACACTTGGTATCGTGTGGGTTGCAGCAGGCAGAATAGACAAGGGTTCTATGCAGGTAGGTACCATGACTGCGTTTATTACATATGCCATGATGATTGTTATGTCATTCCTCATGCTTTCAGCCATGTCCATCATGCTTCCGAGAGCTGGTGTTGCGGCAGAGCGTATCGATGAGGTTATAAAGACAAACAGCACTGTAAATGATCCAAAAGAGCCTGTTACTGAGGCTGATCACAGAGGTGTTATCCGTTTCAACCATGTGGATTTCAGATATCCGGGAGCAAAGGAGGATGTGCTTTCAGACATTGATTTTGTGGCGGAGCCGGGCAAAACCACAGCTATCATCGGAAGTACCGGCTGTGGAAAGTCTACACTTGTAAACCTGATTCCGCGTTTCTATGACGTGACTGGAGGCTCAATAGAGCTTGATGGACACGATATCAGAGACTACACACTAAGCGAGCTTCGCGAGTCAATAGGCTTTGTTCCGCAGAAGGGTATTCTTTTTTCGGGAACCATCGCCTCAAACCTGCGCTTTGGTAAAGCAGACGCGAGTGATGAGCAGATAAAAAAGGCTGCGGATATCGCACAGGCTTCTGAGTTTATCGAGACAAAGAATGACAGGTATGAAAGCTCAATCGCACAGGGCGGCTCAAACGTGTCAGGTGGTCAGAAGCAGAGGCTTGCCATAGCAAGAGCTATCGCAAAGGACCCTCATATTTATGTGTTTGATGACAGCTTTTCAGCACTCGATATGAAGACTGACGCGCGTCTGCGTGCAGCCTTAGCAGAGGTTACAGAGAATGCTTCCGTCATTATCGTGGCACAGCGTATCAGCACGATTATTCATGCTGACCAGATTCTCGTGCTCGATGACGGTAAAATCGTAGGAAAAGGCACCCACGAGGAGCTTCTTAAGAATTGCGATGTATATATGCAGATTGCACAGTCACAGCTTTCAGCCAGGGAACTTGGAATTGATGATAACAAAAAGGAGGGCATGTAAGATGAGTGAGAATAATAACGAACAGTTTAAGATGCCTCCTAAGAGGCCAAGAGGGCCAATGGGACGTGGCCCCGGAATGGTCACAGAAAAGGCCAGGGATTTCAAGGGCTCTACAAAGAAACTCATAAAGTATCTCGGCAGATACTGGGCTGCTATCATTGCAGTTATGATTTTTGCAGCAGTTTCGACTGTCTTCTCCGTTGCAGGACCGAAGGTCATGGGTAAAGCCACCACTGCGCTTGCCGAGGGACTCATGAACAAGATTGCAGGAACAGGCGGCATAGATTTTGATTATATTGCAAAGGTTCTTTTGTTTACGCTGGCTTTATATGTGGTGAGTGCCATCTTTATGTTTGCCCAGGGACTTATCATGACAGGCATCACGCAGAAGACCTGCTACAGGATGCGTAAGGACATCACGAGCAAAATCAACCGTATGCCGATGAAGTATTTCGAGTCAAGGACATATGGTGAGGTACTTTCGCGTATCACAAACGATGTGGACACACTCGGACAGAGCTTGAACCAGAGTATCACACAGATTATTACATCTGTTGCCACTTTGGTCGGTACACTGGTCATGATGCTGTCTATTTCACCGCTCATGACGCTGATTTCACTCGTTATCCTGCCAGTTTCGATGATACTTATTTCGTTTGTCATAAAGCATTCACAGAAATACTTCAGACAGCAGCAGGAGTATCTGGGACACATAAACGGACAGGTCGAGGAGGTGTACGGAGGCCACCTCGTCATAAAGGCATATAATAAAGAGGCAGAGACTGTAAAGACCTTTAAGGAGGCCAACAATGTGCTCTACAAATCCGCATGGAAATCACAGTTCCTTTCAGGACTTATGATGCCTATCATGCAGTTTGTAGGAAACTTAGGATATGCGGGAGTAGCCATCTCAGGTGGTATACTTGCCATAAAGAATGTCATCACAATCGGTGATATCCAGGCATTTATACAGTATGTGAAGAATTTCACACAGCCAATCCAGCAGATAGCGCAGGTGGCAAACCAGCTTCAGTCGATGGCGGCTGCATCTGAGCGTGTATTTGAGTTCCTCGATGAGGAGGAAGAGGATATAACAGTGGAAAATCCTGTAAAGCCAGACCATATCGAGGGAAGTGTAGAGTTTTCGCATGTACACTTTGGTTATAATCCTGACCAGATCATCATCAATGATTTTTCTGCAAAGGTAAAGCCGGGACAGCAGGTTGCTATCGTTGGACCGACAGGAGCGGGAAAGACTACCATGGTCAAGCTTCTTATGAGATTTTATGATGTAAGCTCAGGTGCCATTCTTGTAGACGGACATGATATCAGGGATTACAACAGAGCCGATCTGCGAGATGCATTCGGCATGGTATTGCAGGACACATGGCTCTTTAAGGGCACCATTATGGAAAATATCCGCTACGGCCGTCTGGATGCCACAGATGAGGAGGTCATCGCGGCAGCAAAGGCAGCACATGCGCATCACTTTATCCAGACATTGCCGGGTGGCTACGATATGGAGCTCAACGAGGATGCATCCAATGTGTCACAGGGACAAAAGCAGCTTTTGACAATAGCAAGAGCCATTCTTGCAGACAATCCAATCCTTATCCTTGATGAGGCCACATCCTCTGTCGATACACGTACAGAAATCCGTATCCAGAAGGCACTCGACAATCTGATGAAGGGCAGAACAAGCTTTGTCATCGCCCACAGGCTGTCTACTATCAAGAATGCCGATATGATTCTTGTCATGAAGGACGGAGACATTATCGAGCAGGGTACACACGATGAGCTTCTTGCAAAGAACGGATTTTACGCAGAGCTGTATAACTCTCAGTTTGAAGAATAGAGAAAGCACGGGTATCGTGCAGTTTTGCGAATATGCGTGGGCTGAATGGTTACATAAAATTAAAAAAAAATACGCTCTCGACAAAATTCGACAAAATGTGTTATCATAAAAGCATACAATTTGTTTTGACATGACAGTAATTGGCGGCATAGGAGAGTTTGATGAGCACTTTAAATGTCGCAGTAGCAGACGAAAAGAAAAACATGCAGAGTTTATTAAAGGGCATGGAGTTTTTAGGAACAGCAAGAAGTAGTGATGAAGCATACAACATGATAAACGGTAATGCCGGTTCTGATGTGGTACTTGTGTATGTAAAGAGAGCATCCGGTGACACTGAGCCACTTGATGATACATATATGGAGAAAAAATCCCTTGAGACACAGGTGACGGATATCATTCATGAGATAGGTGTTCCGGCTCATATAAAGGGATATCAGTATCTTAGGACTGCGATAGTGATGTGCGTTGAGGATATGGAAATGCTTAGCTCTATCACAAAGCTTTTGTATCCCACTATTGCAAAGAAGTACAAGACTACCTCAAGCAGGGTGGAGAGAGCCATAAGGCATGCTATCGAGGTGGCATGGAGCAGAGGCAGGATGGATACGATAGACTCCATGTTTGGATACACTGTAAACTATGGTAATGGCAAGCCTACCAATTCGGAGTTTATTGCCCTGATTACAGACAAAATACGTCTAGGGATGTAAAAATCGTCATTATAGACAAATAAAACCACGTTTTGATAAATTTACTAGGCAAAATGTACTCCCGCGTGATATAATATAGTATACATTCTATTGGTTTCAGGATGTATACTATATTTTTTATCAGATTAATCGTTGTTTAAATAACTGTAATCTGGGGGAGGTTTCAGCATGGACAAAATGAAAATATTAATGGCCGCATCAGAGGCAATACCTTATATGAAGACAGGTGGACTAGCTGACGTAGTGGGATCTTTACCGAAATATTTTGACAAGGACAGATATGACGTGAGAGTTATACTTCCGAAGTACAAATGTATGGATGATAAATTACTGCCACAGCTTAAGTTCGTCTGTCATTTTTATGTCAATCTCAACTGGCGCAGGCAGTATGTGGGGATTTTTACATCGCAGTATGATGGTGTGACATATTATTTTGTCGACAATGAGTTTTACTTTGCAGGAGATAAGCCATACAACAATATATACGAGGATGTGGAGAAGTTTGCTTTCTTTTCAAAGGCGGTGCTTGAGGCTTTGCCGGTTATAGATTTTGCCCCGGATGTGATACATTGTAATGACTGGCAGACAGGACTCTTGCCGGTTTTTCTAAAGACAGTATACGGCTCAGACAATTTCTATGCCGGTATCAAGACAGTCTTTACCATTCACAATATGAAGTTTCAAGGGCGATGGAAGATTAAAGAGGTGGCTGATGTTACAGGACTTCCGGAGCATATTTTTAATTCAGGGGAGCTGGAGTTCTATGGTGAGGCTAATTATTTAAAGGGCGGCATAGTATATGCAGATGAGATTACGACTGTCAGTCCGACATATGCAGATGAAATCTGTACACCTGAGGGCGGAGAGGGCCTGGATGGCCTGATGCTTGAGCGGCGCAGGCATTTGAGAGGCATTGTAAACGGTATAGATTATGATGTCTTTAATCCTATGAAGGATACATATCTGGATAAGCATTTTTCTGTAAGGGAATTGAGTGGAAAGGTCGTTAATAAGCGTCAGCTGCAGGAGAAGTATGGTCTGGCTGTGGATAAGGATGTCATGCTGATTGGAATAGTTTCGCGTCTGACAAAGCAGAAGGGCTTTGATCTGGTGGCATATGTGATGGAGGAGATGCTTTCCACCATGAATGTACAGTTTATAGTGCAGGGCACAGGAGAGCAGCAGTACGAGGAGATGTTTAATTATTTCCATGGCAGGTATCCGCAGAAGCTTGGAGTATATATCGGTTACTCAGAGGAAAATGCACATGAGATATATGCAGGCTGTGACGCATTTCTCATGCCGTCTCTTTTTGAGCCGTGCGGCTTGAGCCAGCTCATGTCTATGCGATATGGTACGCTGCCTATAGTCAGGGAGACCGGTGGTCTTAAGGACACTGTAGTGCCGTACAATGAGTACGAGAATACGGGCGATGGCTTTTCCTTTGCCAATTATAATGCGCATGATATGCTGCATGTCATCAAATATGCTCTTGATGTGTTTGAAAACCATAAGGATAGATGGCAGGAGATGATGCAGCGCGCCATGAGGCATGACTTCTCATGGAAGGCATCTGCGAAAGAGTATGAGAAGCTTTACGACATGCTGCTTGGCAACTAGTACATCGTTCTGCAAATAACAGGCCAATAATTTTCATGAATTTCCAAATATGTTCTTAGAAAGTAAAATACCGGATACATATCTATGATATGATATCCGGTATTTTGTGTTATCGGGTTATATGATTATCAGTAGACAGTGTCTGTTTTACTATCGTATATGTAGTACCTCTCGCCGAGTACTTCCTCGTCGCGTACCTCTGTAGAGTTTACCTCACAGATGAATTCGCTTAGGTTGCAGACATCTATATCGCTATCCAGCGGCATTACCAGAAATTCATGGATACTGCTTGGTATGAGCAGCATATTGCCGCCGAGCTTTTTTGCCAGCGAGCTTAGCACACCCGGGTAGAGTATGGCGGATGCGCCGTTTGTCTGCCTGCTGTTTGTAAGGATATACATAGGCAGGCTGTCAAAATCACAGACTGCGCGCATCTGATTGGCATAGCCCGGACATTTTTTGGCAAGAAACTCTGCCATGTTGATTATTGAGCATGGAAGTATCCTTGGTGTATTTTGCATTGAGGCGCGGATTAGTGTTTCTGTATCTATGCCCCAGCGTGACAGAAGCGCATCTGTGACTGTAATGGTGCCAAATTCAGGCAGTTGCGCTCCTACATATACTTCAAATATGATGGCAAAATCCAGATATTTGATATAGGGCACGTCCTTTAGCTGCTTTTGGTTTTTGTCGTAGCTTATGAGCTGGAAAATTATTTTCTCCTTTACCTTGGAAAAATCATCACAGAAGCTTATGTCAAAATCTTCAGTTGGCTTGAAATCATTGTAGGTGGATAAAATTGCATCGAGAATAGAATCAATGGATACACCATCAAGATACCAATGGTAGTAAGGATTGAGATAAATAGTCGGTGCTATATTGAATTTGGGATTGATAATCACCAATCCGTCGTAGATCATCCCGTTGTTCTTTTTGACAGGATGGATGGTAAGCTTGAAATTATTGTCAAGTCTTGCGGTTATTTCTGTTTCTATAGTATGTAAAAACTCCGTGTATTTCATGAATCTCCTTGCGGAGCATAAAAATATCGGATCTCGTGGAAAAGTAAAACCCACGAAGCAGGGCGCTTCGTGGGTTTTACTCTATCATTGTTTGTTGAAGTTTGCAATATGTATTTTTGTACAATTTTTAGACTTCATTTTTGTGATATCATACAAAATACAGCTGCGCAATCCATTTTTAATCTGATTTGAGCCTCTGCCACAGTGTGTTGTAAAGTGTTGCGTCATCATCATTTAAAGCTCTGTATACTTCACAGTTTTTGAGCATATCGGAAGGAGGATTAATCGCCTCATTTTCCTTCGTTTCTGCATCCTGGTTTTCGATGACAGACTGGATAGGTGATGCATAGTATACATATTCAAAGTTGAGCTGTGCCGGCTCATCACTGCAGATATAGTTCAAAAATTCCTGTGCGCCCTCTTTATTCTTGCATGTCTTTGGAATAAACCATGAGTCAATCCAGAGGTTTGAGCCCTCCTTTGGCACGATATAGTCCAGGTTATCGTTTTCAGCCATGGCTACAGCTGCCTCACCGGAGTAGCACACTGCGATTGCCGCATTTTCAGCAACCATCTCATCACAGGTTTCATCCACGTAGTAGGCGAGCACATCACTGCTTTGTTTGTTCAGTATATCAAATGCTTCATCGAGCTTTGCTGTATCTGTCTCGTTTATCGAGTAGCCAAGTGTGCGAAGGGCGGGAGTAAAGGCATCACGGACAGAATTAATCATAATCATGTTGTCCTTGTATTTGCCGTTCCACAGGCAGTCCCAGGTATTTAGGTCTGATGCATCAGCCATCTTTTTATTGTATAGTATACCGAGTGTGCCGTAGAAATAAGGCACAGTGTATTCATGTGTCGGGTCAAAGGATGCGGACATGTCGATTATATCCTGATTTACATTTTGATAGTTTGGCATTGAGCTGTAGTCTATCTTGTTGACCTCACCCTCACTTATGAGCTTCTCGATGATGTAGTCAGAGGTGCAGATGACATCGTAATCGATGGCACCGGACTTGTACTTTGTGTACATCTCCTCAGGCTCCTCGTATTCCTCGTATTTAATGGTGATTCCGGTTTCCTGCTCGAAGCTGTCGATTACTGATTCATCGATGTATTTACCGTAGTTTAGCACTGTTATGGCATTGTCATTGTTCGTGCTTCCGGCGCTTATGGTAAATACCGAAAAGCAACCGATTACGAGTACTGCAACAATTGCGATGCTCACACTACGCTTTACGATGCGCAGCTTTTTAGCCCTTGCAGGCTTCTTTGAGGCGCTGACAGGTATCTGGTTTGAGTTGATGTTTACCACAACCAAAAGCAACAGCACTGTGAAGAAAAGTATGGTTGACAGAGCATACAGCTCCGGCTTTACACCCTTTTTCAGCTCTGTGTAGAGCATGGTTGAGAGTGTGTTTACTCCGGCACCCTTCGTAAAGTAGGTGATGGAGAAGTCATCGAGTGACATTGTGACCGCCATCATAAAGCCGGAGAACACTCCGGGGCTTATTTCAGGCCATGTGACCTTGAAAAATGCATATAGAGGTGATGCACCCAGGTCAAGTGCGGCCTCATAGGTGTATTTGTTGGTCTGCTTGAGCTTTGGAAGCACATTGAGTATCACATAAGGGATATTGAACGTGATGTGTGCGATAAGCACTGTCACAAAGCCCAGATTCATGAATTTTACAAACAAAAGCATCATTGAGATACCGGTCACGATATCTGCATTGAGCATCGGGATGTTTGTAGCGCCCAGATAGATTGTCTGGTTACGTTTCTTCATGGCGCTTATACCCATGGCTGCGAGAGTTCCTATTATTGTAGAAATCACAGCTGCAAGCAGCGTAATCTGCAGTGTTGTAGAAAATGCCGACATAATCCGCTCACTCTGAAAGCACTTTATGTACCAGTCGAGCGTGAAGCCTCCCCATTTAACCTTGGATTTGGAGTTGTTGAAGGAGAGTACTATTAATACAAGGATAGGTAGATACAGAAACAAAAAAATAAGTCCCATATATACCCTTGATGCTATTTTTTTTACCATAATGCGCTCTGGTCTCCTTCCTTATCAAACAGATTGACGAGTGCCATGCTGATTAACACGAATACCATGAGCACGAGTGAGAGACCGCTTCCTGCGCCCCACTGCGAACCATGGACGAAATCCTGTTCTATGATATTTCCGATGAGCAGGACCTTGCCGCCACCGAGTATCTGTGAGATGGCAAAGGATGTGAGTGATGGCACGAAAACCATTACGATTCCGCTTATGACACCGGAAACTGTAAGTGGCAGTATAATCTTGAAAAGTATTGTGACTTTGTTTGCACCGAGGTCAAGAGCCGCCTCAATCCAGTCGTTTTTGATTCTGGTCATGGAGTTGTATATAGGCAGCAGCATGAATGGCAGAAAGTCATAGACCATGCCAAGCACGACTGCTCCGGAGGTATTCATGATGTTGAAGCCCGGCAGTCCGAGAGTGGTGAGTATCGAGTTGATGACACCGTTTTTGGACAAAAGCTGCTTCCATGCGAGTATTCGAAGCATAAAGTTCATCCACATAGGAAGCATGAAAACAAATACCACAAAGCTTTGGTTTTTAATCTTTAAGCCGTTTAAAATCATCGCAAGCGGATAGGACAGCACCAGGCATATTATGGTGCATATGATTCCAAGCCGTAGGGATAAAAGCAGTGCCTTGATATTGGTGTGCTGCGCTATTGCAGCCACATATTCAAATGTGAAGCCTCCGTCAGAGCCTTTAAATGCATAGTACACAATCATGAAAAGCGGAAGTATGATAAATCCGATAATCCATATGAGGTACGGCCCTGCGAGCAGCTGTTTCTTTATTTTAGACATCTATCTCCACCGCCTTTTCATCTGAGGACTCAGGCTTGTGCATTACCTGGATATTAAATGGAATCACCTTGATACCCACATGACTGCCGACCTCTACATATTTGGTGGTGTGTACCATCCAGTCGTAGCCGTTTGCCTTTACCTCAAGCTCATAGTGCACTCCCTTGAAGATATTTGACACGACATCGCCCTGCATGTAGCCGTCCTCCGCAGGCACCAGCTCCACATCCTCCGGGCGGATGACTATATCGACAGGCGTGTTCTCACCAAAGCCCTCGTCCACACAAGGCATCTTTACACCGAGTATCTCGACAAGCTTATCCTTTATCATAACACCGTCGATTATATTACTGTGCCCGATAAAATCAGCGACAAAGGCATTTTCAGGCTCATTGTAAATGTCCTCTGGTGTGCCAATCTGCTGGATATAGCCCTGATTCATGACTACGATGGTGTCAGACATGGTAAGCGCCTCCTCCTGGTCGTGTGTGACGTAGACGAAGGTGATACCGAGCTCATTTTTGAAGCGGATAAGTTCATACTGCATGCTCTGGCGCAGCTTTAAGTCGAGAGCGCCAAGCGGCTCGTCTAACAGCAGTACCTTAGGCTCGTTTACAATAGCTCTTGCAATAGCGATACGCTGCTGCTGGCCTCCGCTAAGAGAATCCACAGAGCGGTTTTCAAAGCCGTCGAGATTGACGAGCTTTAATGCATACTTTATTTTGTCATCAATGTAAGCCTTGCTTTTTTTCTTTATTTTAAGACCAAACGCGATGTTTTCAGCTATTGTCATATGAGGGAAAAGAGAGTATTTCTGGAAAACAGTGTTCAGATTTCTCTCGTTTGCAGGCACATTTGTGATGTCCTTTGAATCAAACATGATTTTTCCCTTGTCCGGTGTCTCAAAGCCACCGAGCATGCGAAGTGTGGTGGTCTTTCCGCAGCCTGATGGTCCAAGCAGCGTCAGAAACTCGTTCTCCCTGATGTATAGATTTAAATCGTCGAGTACAACATTGCCGTTGTATGACTTTGTGATATCGATAAAATCAATTAATTTCTTTCCCATGGTGTAAACCTTTCTCATGTAATTATAGTATTGGTAGGAACTGTATGTTTATAATTTGCTGCTGTACACACTAAAAATGTGGCCGGCAGTAATTACAGCCCCATAAAAGAGCTTCTGCAGGGGAAGCGTCAGAAGCTTGGAGGATTGCTGACCCATATGAGCATGGCATCCTTTGAAGACTTATTTTCAATAAAATGCTTCTTGCCGGCTTTAAAATAAAAGGACTCACCGGCCTTTACGGTGTGCACCTTGCCACCATAGCAAAGCTTCACTGTGCCCTTTATCACATATCCAAACTCCTCACACTCCTGAGGCAGATATATTTCAGAACTGCCACCCGGATGAAGAGTGAGCCTGACAGGCTCCATGGAGCGGGTCTGTGCGTTTGGAATGATCCATTCCACCTTGCTGTTTTTTTCCTCGTCAATTTTCTCGAAATAGTCGTTTGCCTTGTATACAATCTGCTCAGGTTCCGTATCCGTAAAAAACTCCGCCGGTGTCATACCCAGGCACTGGATGATATCAAGCAGGGTGCCGACTGACGGTGAATTCTGATTTCGCTCAAGCTGGGAGATAAATCCCTTCGTCAGCTCAGCTCTGTCAGCAAGCTCCTGCTGGGTAAGTCCGTACTGGATACGAAGCTCCTTCATACGATGTCCGATATCCATGTTTACTTCCTTTTCTAATACATTTTATGTTATATTTACTGTAGGTTTAATAATAGATTTTTTGTTTACTAAAAATAAACCAACGAGATAATTTTAATATATTTTTTATAAATGTCAAGGGGATTTTGGTAATAAAAAAACACCTCATTCGGTTTTGAATGAGGTGTTTTTATGTATGAAGCCGATAACCGGGATCGAACCGGTGGCCTACGCATTACGAGTGCGTCGCTCTACCTACTGAGCCATATCGGCAAGCTATATTATAGTATCAGATATAAGAGTGTATGTCAAATCAAAATTTTGAGGTGAAATTTTTAGAGAGATAATTATAGAAAGGTATTGACAATAAAATGTATATAGTGTATATATAACACATGAACAGTTAATAAATACAGTACGGAGGTAGCATATGAAGCTGATGCAAAATTCAGGAGTGCCCATCTATCAGCAGATAGCGGACAGCTTCAAGACAGATATTTTGGCCGGCAGGTATGAGCAGGGGGAGTTCCTTCCGTCGATAAGAGGGCTGGCAAAGGACCTGAAAATCAGTGTGATAACCACGATGAAGGCTTATGAGCAGCTTGCAGATGAGGGACTCATCACAGCGGCGCAGGGCAAGGGCTTTTATGTCAATGCACAGGACAGTGAGATGATAAAGGAACAGCACCTGCGCAAGGTGGAGGAGTCGCTGACAGACGCGATAGCCGCGGCTGAGGTGGCCGGAATCTCAAACGACGAGCTTAAGGGAATGCTTGAGGCGTTGCTTGAGGTGGATAAATAAAGATATGAAACGAGTCAGGAGGAATGAAAATGACAACAAAGAATGCAATTGAGGCAGCAAAAATCACAAAGGAACTTAAAAATTTTACACTGGATGTGGAGAATTTCGCAATACCACAGGGCTTTGCGACAGCCTTAATCGGAGAAAACGGAGCAGGAAAGACAACACTTTTAAATATCCTGGCAGGAATCAGGCTTGACTATAAAGGTGAAATCACTTATTTCGGACAGTATTCTGATAAACAGAAGGAAAACTCGGGAGATATTAAAAACCGCATAGGCTACACAGGACCGGGCAAATACTATCTGCCACAGTGGACAGTTAAGGATATCGAGGAAATCAGCAAGCTGATGTTTGATGATTTTTCAGCAGATGATTTTCACAGATATTGTGAGGAACTTGCAATATTTTCACATGGCAGCATTGATATGAAGAAAGCTAACAGTTCATTTTCGGATGGTATGAAGATGAAGCTCATGCTGGCAGGTGTCATGGCGCGAAAGACAGACCTTCTTTTGCTGGATGAGCCGGCATCACCGCTTGATCCGCTGATGAGAGATAAGCTGTGCCAGATGATTGGCGAGTATATCCATGAGGGCAACGGTAAGCGCAGCGTATTTTTCTCTACACACAATATCTCAGATATGGAAAATATCACCGATTATGCCATCATAATGGAAAACGGACAGATTGTGGAGCAGGGCTTTGTTGAGGATTTGAAGGAAAAATATATCCTGATTAAAGGAGATGCAGCAGATACAGAGGCTGCCGGTAAGGTGCTTTATTCAATGACCAAAAATCCGTATGGCTTTGAGGGCATATGCTTGGCGGAAAATATAGATAAGCTCGCAGGACTTAATGTGACAAAGGAGATTCCGACACTTTACCAGATAAGCGTTGCGGTCATGAAAAATAACACAAAGATTGTGATGCGCTAGTGCGAGGTAAGGTGTTATGGAAAATAAGTCAGGAAGTATGAATGAAAAAATGTTTTCACAGGAACATGATACTGAAAGAACAATTAATAAAAAAGATAACAAAGCAAAGAATGAAGTTCTAACATACATCAGGGATTACCGTGTTATGACTAATCTCAAGTATCGGCTTATAACAAATATACTGATTCCGTTTTTAGCAATTTTTACATCAATGCTAATTGCCTGTTCGAAAACAATCTGGGCATGGATTGGAGTTATAGTAATTGTTTATGATTTTTATATGATGTGCGAGGTGGTGCAGGACTATTTCTGCTTCGGCTGTATGTGCAAGAAGAATGCATTTGGCATGCATTTTTTAAAGACAGGTTTTAACGGAGTAAGATACTTTGAGAATGCAGTTCTTGTGGATATACTTATAAGACCGCTGCGTATTGGAATTACAATACTCATTGCTTCAATACCATTTATTAAATTTGGAGTTAATATCTGGCCGATATTTGACATTATTATGATATCTTCAATTGTTTCGGTTGGCTCATTAAATATATTCAGATACATGGATATGGGAATGTATATTTATCTGCTGGCGCTTATAGTTATCTTCCCGGCAATTGCAGGTAGTATAGCTGTTTTGATTTATGGTGCAAAAATGTGGTTTATCGCACCTGTGTTAGCAGTGGTGCTTGTAGGCGTGATAGCAGCGACATATTATCATATGATGGTGCGTATCCGCAGATCATATTTTGATGTGTAGAGGTATTTTAAATTGGAAGTATATTTGAAAAGGAGAAATATTATGCTGAAAGATATTAAATTAGGATTTAAATTGTTGAGATATGGCTACAAACTGAAGTTGAATGTGATCATGTTTGTATTCTTTGCAGTAATCGGAATTGCATCCGATATAATGAGCAAGGGAACTTCCATCATAGGTGGTGTATACTTTATGATGTGCGGGATGTTCACATTTCAGCTCATCATGTCGATGGATGTGTCAGAGCTTATCCAGTCCACATCACTGAAAAAGAAGCTGCAGATATACATTCCGGTGATGTCAAGCACGGTAATCAATCTTGTTGTTTTCACATTTTTGGTAATAGAAAGAGTCATTCTGATACAGAATTCCGTAGCAGATAAGAAACAGCTTATCTTCACACTTTTTACGCTCGATGTTGAGCTGTTGACAGTATATCTGTACACAAGCATATGCTATAAGTATTATGTACTTGGCTTTATCGTATTCATGGTTTTGTTTATGGGCGTTTTTACTGTGTTTTCAGGAGCAGCGTTTGTGCCGGTTTCTAATGCTGTTTTTAAGCTTGGACTCCCGGTGGTGGCATTGCTAGGCTATATTGCTATTTTTGCAGGTGGAGCGCTTGAGATATTGATAGGAGAGCTGCTTTACAAGAAGCCTTTGTCAGAATTCGCATTCAGGGGATTTTTCCGTGATGCAAAGTAGTGATGTTACTGTTCCCACATAACAGCGTGACAAACAACATAGTGATTTAAAAAAATAAGAAATATTTGTGTAAAAATATTGAAAAAATGATCGCTTTGTAGTATGTTATCATTGTCGGTGCAAAGTCGGCAATGCGACTAATTAACATATTATCAGGAGAAAAATATATTAAATGGATAGTGACAGTTATAGTAAACAACAGTTAGACGACTTGTTTATGGATATGATTGCCTACTATGATGGCGATCCAAAGAGAATCCAGCATTTCACCAAGGTGCACAGCTATGCAAGGCTTATCGGTATAGGAGAGGAGCTTGATGATGCCTCGCTCTTTATACTTGAGGCAGCGGCTTACACACACGATATTGGCATACGTGTGGCGGAGGAGAAGTATGGCAGGTGCGATGGAAAGCTTCAGGAGCAGGAGGGACCGATAATCGCTCAGAAGATGCTCTCACAGCTTGGCTTTGAGAATTACATAGTTGAAAGAATTTGTTTTCTCATAGGTCACCATCACACATATGACAATATAGATGGTCTTGATTATCAGATACTCGTTGAGGCTGATTTCCTCGTAAATCTGTATGAGGATGATGCGGGAAACCGTGCAATCGACAAGGCATACAAGCACATATTCAAGACTGAAACAGGAAAAAAGATTTTTAGACTAATGTTCGGATATGAAGAAGAGGATTAGTATGAGCCGGGCCGGGAGGAGACTTCCGGCCCTTGTTCGTATTATGCAGCTTATATCAGAAATAGTAATTAATCAGAATAGTAAATATGCAGAATAGCTACCTGAAATAATATTTTGAGATATGTCAAAAAAATTTGAATTTTGAGAAAGAAATAATATAATATGGCAAATAAAATAAATTATCAAAAATTAATGGAAGATTTAATAAAAGAAAATTGCATGGACAATAACTGCACTCCACGTCTTTTGCTCCATAGCTGCTGTGGGCCGTGTAGCACGTATTGCATACAGACGCTCTCGGAGTATTTCAAGGTGACGGTATTTTATTACAATCCAAACATTTATCCGCCAGAGGAATATCACATGAGAGCACAGGAGCAGAAGCGCTTTATAGATGAGTTTCCGGTGAAAAATCCGGTTCACTTTGTGGAGGGTGTGTACGACACCAGGCGCTTTTACGATATGGCACGCGGCATGGAGGCTGTGCCTGAGGGCGGGGAGAGGTGCTTTAAGTGTTACAGGCTGCGTCTTGAGGAGAGTGCACAGTATGCAAGGGAGCAAGGCTTTGATTTTTTTACTACGACACTTTCCATCAGCCCGTTGAAGAATGCCGAAAAGCTCAATGAGATAGGAAAAGACTTAGAGAGCCAATATGGAGTGCGATATCTTTTCTCTGATTTTAAGAAGAAAGAGGGCTATAAAAAGTCCACGGAAATATCAAAGCAGTATGATATGTACAGGCAGTACTACTGCGGCTGTGTATTTTCCAAGGAACAGCGTGACAGAGAGATTGCAGCACGTGGGTGAAAATGTGGTTGCGTGACAGCAAAAATTATTATATAATTTAGCACAGTAAAGCGGCTGTTTAGAGCAGACGGCGGTATCACATCTTATTTTTATATAATACATTGTGATACATGAAAATAAATCATCATTTAATAATCAAGGAGGAATCTCATGGCACAGTTATGGGGAGGACGTTTCACAAAGGAGACAGATCAGCTCGTTTACAATTTCAATGCGTCCATTTCATTTGATCAGAAGTTTTATAAAGAGGATATAGAGGGCAGCATCGCCCATGTCACGATGCTTGGAAAGCAGGGCATCATCTCACAGGCAGAGAGCAATGATATAGTGGCTTGCCTAAAGCAGATACTTAAGGAGGTAGAGTCAGGGGAGCTTGAAATCAGCTCAAAGTATGAGGATATCCACAGCTTCGTTGAGGCTACACTCATAGACAGGCTTGGTGACACAGGAAAGAAGCTTCACACAGGCCGAAGCAGAAACGACCAGGTAGCTCTTGACATGCGTCTTTTCACCAGAAAGACAGTGAAGGAGACTGATAATGAGCTTAAGGAGCTTTTAGCTGTTATCCTTAAGATTATGAAGGAAAACACACAGACTATCATGCCGGGCTTTACACATCTGCAGAAGGCCCAGCCAATCACTCTGGCTCACCATATGGGCGCATATTTTGAGATGTTTAAGAGAGACAGATCAAGACTGTGCGATATATATAAGAGAATGAACTATTGTCCGCTTGGCTCAGGAGCACTCGCAGGCACTACATATCCGCTTGATAGGGACTATACAGCACAGCTTCTGGATTTTTACGGACCGACACTTAACAGTATGGATGGTGTGTCAGACAGAGATTATCTGATTGAGTTTTTATCGGCTCTTTCAACTATCATGATGCATCTGTCACGTTTTTCTGAGGAAATTATCATATGGAATTCAAACGAGTACCAGTTTGTTGAGATTGACGATGCGTACAGCACAGGAAGCTCAATCATGCCACAGAAGAAAAATCCTGATATAGCAGAGCTTGTCAGAGGAAAGACAGGCCGTGTATACGGTGCGCTCATGTCGCTTCTCACCACCATGAAGGGTATTCCGCTTGCGTACAACAAGGATATGCAGGAGGATAAGGCGCTGGCATTTGATGCATTCGACACTGCAAAAGGATGTATCGCACTTTTTACAGGAATGATTGATACAATGAAGTTTAACAAGGACGTGATGAGAAAGAGTGCAAACAATGGCTTTACAAATGCCACAGATGCAGCTGATTATCTCGTTAAAAAGGGTGTACCGTTTAGGGATGCACATGGTATTGTAGGAAGAATAGTGCTTTACTGCATCGACAAGGGCATTGCAATCGACGATATGAGCATCGACGAGCTCAAGGCTATCTCTCCGGTATTTGAGAAGGATGTATTTGATGCCATTTCAATGGAGACCTGTGTCAGCACAAGGTGTACAGTTGGAGCACCATCAAAGACATCAATGGACAAGGTAATTGCCGTTTACGACGAGTATATGAAGTCAAATTGGCAGGATGAAGTGTAGTTTTTGTGCATATTTTATAAAAAACAGGAAGAAAAATTATTAATTTAATATAGTTTTTTCCTTGTTTTTCATTAGAGTTTCAAGTAATATATTTCCTATAAAGACAGTTGTACGCGACAGACGGACAAAACCTGATTTTAATGTCAAAGTATAGTGTATGACATGGTCGAAGAAATTCTAGAAGATAGGGAGATTAGAGTAATGAGTGAAAAGCTTAAAGTAGGTATCCTCGGTGGAACAGGAATGGTAGGACAGAGATTTATTTCTCTTTTAGAGAACCATCCATGGTTTGAGGTAACAACAATTGCAGCCAGCCCAAGAAGTGCAGGCAAGACATACGAGGACGCCGTTGGTGATAGATGGAAAATGGACACACCAATGCCTGAGGCAGTTAAGAAAATCATCGTAAAGAACGTCAATGAGGTAGAAGAGGTTGCTTCACAGGTTGACTTCGTATTCTCAGCCGTTGATATGTCAAAGGACGAGATCAAGAAGATCGAGGAGGATTACGCAAAGACAGAGACTCCTGTAGTTTCAAACAATAGTGCCCACAGATGGACACCTGATGTGCCAATGGTTGTACCTGAAATCAACCCACAGCACATGGAGGTTATCAAATATCAGAAGGAGCGTCTCGGTACAAAGAGAGGCTTCGTAGCAGTAAAGCCAAACTGCTCAATCCAGTCATATGCTCCGGTTCTTACAGCATGGAAAGAGTTTGAGCCATATGAGGTTGTTGCTACAACATATCAGGCAATCTCAGGTGCCGGAAAGACATTCAAGGACTGGCCTGAGATGGTTGGAAACATCATTCCATTCATCGGTGGAGAGGAAGAGAAATCTGAGAAAGAGCCACTTCGTCTCTGGGGATATGTGGATGATGAGAAGAAACAGATTGTTCCTGCAGAGTCACCGGTTATCACATGCCAGTGTATCCGTGTTCCTGTATTAAACGGTCATACAGCAGCTGTATTTGTCAAGTTCAAAAAGAACCCTACAAAGGAGCAGCTCATTGAGGCACTCGAGAAGTTCAGCGGAGTACCACAGGAGCTTGGGCTTCCAAGCGCACCAAAGCAGTTCATCAGATACTGTGAAGAGGATAATCGTCCTCAGGTCGCACTTGATGTGGATTATGAGCATGGTATGGGAATCAATGTCGGACGTCTCAGAGAGGATACAGTTTATGACTGGAAGTTCGTCGGACTCTCACACAACACAGTACGTGGTGCAGCCGGTGGAGCAGTGCTTTGTGCAGAGCTTCTTAAGGCACAGGGTTACATCACAAAGAAGTAGAGTTGGCAAAAAATTCAATTTTTATTAAGGAGGTCGGATTTTCCGTTTGTGGGCTGTGAGCACCGGTGTAGCACACAGTAGTATTCCTCAGATAAAATATGAAGTCAGCCACGGGATTTTTTATGGATAGGCTATGGCAGATTGCAGGTCTAAACTGTCATTTGACCTATTGGAAACCCGTGGCAGTTCATATTTTTTCTTCGGAACATACTGTGTACTCTCCGGTGAAGGTAGTGTATTGAACGGAAAATCCTCACTCTGTGATTTTAATTTGCAAAAGTCGAGTCCCTTAAAAGGGACTCTCTTTTTTTGTTACGCTTGAATTTATATTTTATCGTGGTAAAATAGATAGGCTGAGGAGAATATTTTTTAAGAGGTAGAGATAAGTGAAGAATAATAAGTATGAAATTGATATGGTGAATGGTTCAATAATGGATAAGCTTATTTCATTTGCGTTGCCGCTTATGATTTCGGGTATTTTACAGCTGGCATTCAATGCGGTGGATATTATTGTCGTGGGACAGTTTAGTGGCAGCAAATCACTTGCGGCTGTTGGCTCGACTACGGCACTTATCAATGTGTTTGTCAATTTGTTTATGGGTATATCGCTTGGTGCGAATGTGCTCGCTGCCAGATTTTATGCGGCAGGCAAGGAGAAGGAGATGTCTAAGACGGTGCACACCGCTATTATGATTGCACTCATAAGTGGTATTGTGATGGGTGTGGTCGGTGTTATTTTTGCAAGGGGTGCGCTGGAAATCATGGGTACACCGGATGATGTCATAGGTCTTTCCACTATTTATATGAGGATTTATTTTTGCGGTATGCCGTTTTTTATGCTTTATAACTATGGTGCGGCGATTTTGCGTGCTGTCGGCGATACAAAGAGACCTCTTATCTTTTTGATTATTTCAGGCTGTATCAATGCACTGCTCAATCTGTTTTTTGTAATAGTGTGCAAACTGGATGTTGCAGGTGTTGCAATCGGTACGATTGTTTCGCAGTTTGTTTCCAGCGTACTTGTATTATATTGTTTGAGCAAAGCAAATACCAGCTATAAGCTCTGCTTTAATAAGCTTGCGATTGATAAGGAATATATGCTTCAGATATTTCAGGTGGGAATTCCGGCCGGCATACAGAGCACAGTCATAAATATTTCAAATGCCATGCTTCAGTCATCAGTCAATTCCTTTGGCTCAATAGCCATGGCTGGATATACGGCGGCAAACAATATACTTGGCTTTTTGTATGTGTCAGTCAACTCAATTACACAGGCCTGCATGAGCTTCACGAGCCAGAACTATGCGGTAGGAAAACAAAAGAGAATGGACAGGGTACTGATAGACTGTCTGTTCCTCACGACAGCGGTAGCACTTGTGATGGGAAGTGCTTCATACATATTTGGAACACAGATACTTGGCATATATACAAGTAATAGCGAGGTAATTAAATCAGGACTTGAGATTATTTCGATTACAACAATCCCATATTTCCTGTGTGGAATCATGGACCTTTTTCCGGGAGCACTAAGAGGAATGGGATACTCAACTGTACCTATGATACTTTCTATAATAGGAACAGTCGGAGTCAGAATCATCTGGATATATGGTCTGTTTCCAAGCAACAGGTCGCTGTTTTTCCTGTTTATATCATATCCCGGTTCATGGATAGCGACAATCATCATGCAGGCTATCTGCTATATGTTTGTCAGAAATAAAGTGAAAGCTACAATAGGAGCTCGGAAATTATAATTAAAATCTATTTGTATATGTGTTAAATTGTGATATAATATTTCTAGTTGATTATTTTGGAGGAATATTATGAAAGCAAAACACACAGATTTGGAGAAACTTGAGCAGCTCTATAAAGAGTCGGGCAACCAGCTCGTAGTGCTCTACGGAAGGAGAGGCTGTCAAAAGGAGGAGCTCATAAAGGAATTTTGTGACGGAAAGAAATTCTTTTACTACAGATGCAGACAGGCATCGCCAGAGCATCAGCTTGAGATGATGGGGGAGGAGATAAGCCGTCAGTACAAGGTGAGCCTGAGCAGACAGACATATGAGGAGTACTTCGCGAGAATCAAATCAGGAGACCCTTCCAAGCTTGTCGTGATAATCGATGAGGCACAGTTTGTGGCAAAGAGGGATACATCATTTATGGAAGCAGTTGCAAAGCTTAAAAAGCACAAGCTGTATCCGGGACCTGTACTTATAATACTTGCCACATCATCTACAGTCTGGGCAACACAAAAGGCATCAGAGCAGTTTAAGGGAGCCGAAATGAAGCTTGAATCGCTCAATTTCCTTGAGGTTGTAAGACATTTTGAAAGTCTTCCGGTCGCGGAAATCGTGAGGATTTACGGAGCAATCGGTGGAGTTCCGGCATATCTGGATAAGTGGGATGCAGCTAAATCCTTTAAGGAAAATATATGCAGGCTCGTATTGACACCATCGGGAGCACTGTATGGTGAGGCGGATGCTGTTATATCCTCAGAGCTTCGAGAGCTTTCTGCATATAGCACAATACTTGCAGCAATCGCAAGAGGTGAGAACAAGCTCAATGATATTTTCCATGCGACAGGATTTTCGCGTGCCAAAATCAGCGTATATTTAAAAAATCTTGCCACCTTCAATATCGTGGAAAAAGTAGTTTCATTTGAGACCGGCGGATGGGAAAATGCAAAGAAGGGAGTATATCAGATAAAAGACACATTTGTTAATTTCTGGTTTAAGTTTGTCTATCCGAATATGTCTAATCTGTATCTGCTTTCACCGGAAGAGTTTTATGATACATATATAGAAAAAGAGCTTGATGCGTATCTTGAGAGATATTTCAGGGAGGTCTGCACAGAGTATCTGCTTATATTAAATCAGATGGGACAGCTTCCGTTTACCATAAAGCGTGTGGGTACATGGATTGGAAAGACAGGCCGCATAGACATCGTGGCTCAGAGCGAGGATAGAAGGAGTATCATCGGCTTCTGCAACTGGGACAAGCCAATGATGACCATGGATATGTGCGAGAATATGGCTATGGCTATGGATCAGGCAAGGCTTACATCTGATGACTATTATCTGTTTTCGGCAACGGATTTTGAACCTGCACTGCAAAGCTATGTAGTCAGAGACCCTAGATTCAAGCTCATCAACATGAATGAATTATAGAGGAGCTTATGGGAAAATCACTGATAATAACAGAGAAGCCATCTGTGGCACAGGAATTTGCGAAGGTGCTGCGGGTGAGCGGACGTAATGACGGTTATATAGAAAATGGAGAATATGTGATTTCATGGTGCGTGGGACATCTGGTCGGGCTGGTCTACCCTGAGTCCTACGACATGAAATACAAGAAATGGCGTCTTGAGGATCTGCCGTTTCTGCCAAAGGAATACAAATATGATGTGATAGACAGCGTGCGCAAGCAGTACAATATTGTGCACGCTCTTTTGCAGAGAGAGGACATTGACAGAGTTTACTGGGCAGGTGATGCCGGAAAAGAAGGACAGACTATTGAGGAGAATATCAGAAACTTTGGTGGTGTCAGGGAAGGCATGGAGGAGCTTCGAGTCTGGATAGATTCGCAGACTGAGGAGGAAATCCTAAGAGGCATAAAAGAGGCAAAGCCGATGAGTGCGTATGCAAACCTCGGAAAGAGCGGCATCATGCGTACCATCGAGGACTATGCGATGGGCATCAACTTTTCGCGTGTCATGTCGGTCAAATACGGCAATCTGCTAAACGATGCAGCGGGTACACGCTCGTACACGGCAATCGCGGTCGGACGAGTGATGACCTGTGTGCTTGGAATGGTAGTAATCCGTGAGCGCGAAATCAGAAACTTTAAGGAGACTCCGTTTTACAGGGTAATCGGCAGGTTTACGGATGCCGGTGTAGAGGCAGAGTGGAAGGCTATAGAAGGCTCAAGGTACTTTGAATCACCGCGTTTATACAAGGAAAACGGCTTCAAAGAGGAAAAAGATGCACTCGCTTTAATTGAAGAATTAAACGGTAAACAGGCAAAAGTTAAATCTATAGTTAAGAATATTACTAAAAAAAGAGCACCGCTTCTTTTCAACCTGGCGGAGCTGCAGGCAGAGTGCTCAAAGAAGTTTAAAATCAGCCCTGATGAGACATTACAGGTGGCTCAGGATCTGTATGAAAAAAAGCTTACCACCTATCCTAGAACAGATGCCAGGGTGCTCTCAAGCGCTGTGGCAAAGGAGATTGGAAAAAATATAAGCAGGCTTAAAGGTTTTGAACCGACAGCAGACTTTGTGGAGCATATTATGCAAAAGAGGCTATATGCCAACATAGCTGATACGCAGTACACGGATGACAGCAAGGTAACAGACCACTATGCTATCATTCCGACAGGTCAGCTAACAGAGCTTTCGGGGCTTACATCGCTTCAAAGAGCAGTATTTGAGCTGATTGTCAGGCGTTTCCTTAGTATTTTTTATCCACCGGCAGAGTATGAGAATGTGAAGCTTGTTGTAGATGTGGATAAGGAAAGTTTTTTTGCATCATCAAAGGTACTAAAGAGCGAGGGCTATTTACAGGTGGCGAATCCGCCGAAAAAGAAGTCGTTTGAGGAATCAAACGCACGAATACTTGGTAAAACCAGTGAAACTGCAGATAGTACAGATGAAAACAGCACAGCAAACGGCAGCAATGATGAGATAGTCGTAAATCCCAAGGTGATGCTTGAGCTTGCCGATAAGCTAAAGGCGGGTGATGAGATAGCATGCCAAGGATATAATATCAAGTTTGGTAAGACATCTCCGCCAAAGCGCTATACATCAGGCTCCATGGTGCTTGCCATGGAAAATGCAGGACAGCTTATCGAGGACGAGGAGCTTCGTGAGCAGATAAAGGGCTCAGGAATAGGCACCTCAGCAACGAGAGCGGAGATAATCCAGAAGCTTGTCCGTATAGGATATCTGAATCTGAACAAAAAGACACAGATACTCACACCCGAAAGCCTTGGCGAGATGGTATTTGAGGTCGTATACATGACAGTTCCGGCACTTCTTAATCCAAAGATGACAGCCAACTGGGAAAAGGGACTGGACGGAATTACAAGGGGCACGGTGGATTTCTGGGAATACAGAGGAAAGCTTGAGAGCTTTATCCGCAAAGAGACAGAAAAGATGATTGAGCAGAATCTGCGCCCTGAGATTGCAGAGCGCATCAGCAGCTTTGCAGGCAAAAATGCCAGAGGTGCGGCGGCCAGACGAAAGATAGGTGTCAAGTGCCCTGTCTGCGGCGGTGAGATAGTGACCACACCGTTTGGCTATGGCTGCGCCAATTACAAAAATGATAAATCAGGATGTAATTTTAATATCGGACAGGTGGCAGGACTTGATATTCCGGAGGAACAGGTCAAAAAGCTGATTGAAGAAGGAATCACCGACACAATCCGTGGTTTTAAGTCGAAGAGCGGCAAACGCTTTGATGCATGCTTAAAGCTCGACAAGGATGAACAGACGAACAAGGTATCAGCCACCTTTGATTTTGAAAATGTAAAGCCGCAAAAGGTCGAGGGCATTGTATGCCCGGACTGTGGAGGCGATATATATGTGTCGCCATACGGCTACCGATGTGCAAACTATAACAGACAGACAGAGGATGGCTGCCATTTCTTCGTTGGAAGGATAGCAGACAAGCAGCTGTCACAGGTACAGTTTTTAGAGCTCATGGCAAACGGCAGAACAGAGACGATAAAGGGCTTTAAATCAAAATCGGGAAAGCGCTTCAACGCATGTCTTATGTTAAAGAAGGAGCCTGTCACAGAGGGCAGTGAGAAAATGCATACAGTCGTGGCTTTTGACTTTGACAATGTGGAGGATGAAATCATAAAGGATGTCGTCTGTCCGCTTTGTGGTGGTCAGATAAAAAAGACATCGTTTGGCTATGGCTGTGTGAACTACAAGGGTGATGAGCCGGGAAGCTGCCGCTTTTCGGTGGGACAGATTGCGGGAAAGACAATCACAGCCGCAAACCTAAAGCAGCTTCTTAATGATAAAAAGACCGAGACTATACGAGGCTTTAAATCCAAAAGCGGGAAACGCTTCGATGCGTGCCTGGTGCTTAAGGAGGATGAAAACAAAAAGCTTTCTGTCCAGTTTGATTTTGACCATGTAGAGCCAAAGATAGTGAAGGATGTAGTATGTCCGAAGTGCGGAGGCAAAATCCAGGTGGCGCCGTTTGGCTTTGTATGTGAGAACAACAGACGTGATGATCCTGAGAGCTGCCGCTTTATGGTGGGCAAGGTCGCAAGCGTCAAGATAAAGGAATCAGTCCTTAAGGAGCTTCTGACAAAGAAAAAGACAGAAGTTATATCAGGATTTGTCTCAAAGACAGGCATGAAGTTTGATGCGCCGCTAAAGCTCACAGAGGACGGTGATATAGCCTTTGATTTCCCCGAAAAGCCTAAGCCAATCGAGACAAATGTACTCTGTCCAAAGTGTGGCAGACCTCTCAAAAAGACACAGTGGAAATATGAGTGTGAGTGCGGCTTCAATGTTTGGCATACTGTGGCAAAGGTGGAGCTTTCAGAGGAAATTCTCACGGAGCTGTTTACCACAGGAAAGACCAAAAAGAAGGTCACAGGCTTCACCTCAAAGGCGGGAAATGTATTCGATACATGCCTTAAGTTTGAAAATGACCAGATATCATTTGATTTCGATAACCCCGGCGAGGAAGAAGTGCAGAGCACGGCTGAAGTACATAACAATGCCGATGCACAGAGCACGGCAGATGATGCGCCGGATGAGACAACCCTGAATGAGATGGGAATCCCCGAGGAATTTCTGGCAGGATTTGATATGGCAGCTGATAGTGCACAGGCAGAGGATGTGTCGGAGGCGGCACTTGCGGCGGCGCATGAGCTGTTTGGCGAGTAGTTCTGCTGATAATTAATTATTAAATCTATAATTAATATGAATTTTTATATTTATGTTTAATGCTTATATTTAAGTTTAAATATTAAAATGACAGTTAAAACAATAGTCAATAATTTTCACATAATAAATAAAAGAAAGGACATAGAAAAATGGAAAACGCAAAAATAACAAACCTCTATAATCTGGATGAAACAATCGCAAAGGAGTATTTATTGCAGTTCACTTATCCATGGGAGGCACTTGCCGGAATAAGTGATTTCATCAAGGAGATAGGACCAACACTCGACCCTGAAATCTATGAGAAAAGAGGAGAGGATATCTGGGTGGCAAAGAGCGCAACAGTATTTGACAGCGCATATCTGCACGGTCCGCTCATCATCTGCGAGGACGCAGAAATCAGACAGTGTGCCTTTATCCGTGGCAGCGCAATCGTAGGAAAGGGCTCAGTAGTAGGTAACTCCACAGAGCTTAAAAATGTAATCATCTTCAATTCAGTACAGGTGCCACACTACAACTATGTAGGAGATTCAATCCTGGGCTACAAATCACATATGGGCGCAGGCTCTATTACATCAAATGTAAAGAGCGACAAGACTCTTGTAGTCGTAAAGGATGTTTACGATACAAAAGAGGAGATTGAAACCGGTCGCAAGAAATTCGGCGCTATGCTCGGTGATCATGTGGAGGTGGGCTGCAACTCAGTGCTCAATCCGGGAACAGTAATAGGAAGAAATTCAAACATTTATCCGCTTTCAAGAGTACGCGGAGTCATCCCTGCAAACCACATTTTTAAGGACAAGGACAACGTAGTTCTTAAAAAATAGTAATGTTGTTTGAAAAAATATTGTATTTTTGTTGTTTTTTGTCGATGATACTCTAGACTTATGACAAAAAATATGAGAGAATAAATCGGGTATGTTAAAACCATAACGAAAGGAGTCTTAAGATGATTTACACTAAGGAAGTTGAAAACATGTGTCCTGTAGCTAAGGGCGCAAAACATGAGCCAGCTCCTATCCCAGAAGAAGGAAAATGGGTTCATTCTAAGAAAATTGAGGACATTTCAGGATTTACACACGGTGTAGGCTGGTGTGCACCACAGCAGGGTGCCTGCA